>Ga0194113_10002353_pt1 | contig 25940 bp, 24 predicted proteins | sample TA2MahC200mmetaG_FD_146193 | JGI IMG/M metagenome (GOLD analysis project Ga0194113, IMG submission 146193) | Freshwater microbial communities from Lake Tanganyika, Tanzania - TA2015017 Mahale Deep Cast 200m | ecosystem: Environmental > Aquatic > Freshwater > Lake | place: Tanzania: Lake... | reverse complement strand
ATTCAAAGATTGGCACTGAAAAAAGCAAAGGAACCAAAATATTTTCACTCACCGGAAAAATAAAAAATCCGGGATTAATTGAGGTTCCCATGGGAACGACGATTCGGCAAATTGTATTTGATATGGGCGGGGGCATTCCAAAGAAGAGAAGATTTAAAGCCGTCCAGATTGGTGGTCCATCGGGAGGTTGTCTGCCTGAATCATTGCTGGATTCTCCTATCGATTATGAATCATTGCTGGGGGTTGGCGCGATGATGGGTTCCGGTAGTTTTGTAGTGGTGGATGACGGCACCTGCATGGTAGAATTAGCGCGTTTTTTTATGGATTTTTGCGCAAGGGAATCATGCGGAAAATGTCCTCCATGCAGAATTGGCACTACCCTTATGCTTGATATACTCACGCGCATTACTCAGGGAAAGGGAGAAGAGGGAGATATTCCTCTTCTTGAAGAAATGTGCGGAGAAGTAAAGACAATGTCCCTTTGCGGTCTTGGGCAGTCCGCTCCGAATCCTATAAAGTCTACGTTGCGATATTTTAGAGATGAATACATTGCTCACATTCGTGATAAGATTTGTCCTACCGCCACATGCATTGCATTGCATAAATATGAAGTTGCTTCCGAAAAGTGCACGAAGTGTCAGGCTTGCATACGTAATTGCCCTGTTAAAGCAATTAGTGGCAGCAAAACAGAAAGCGCCTTTATTGATAAGACAAAATGTATTAAATGTAATTTATGTTACGAAAAATGTAATTTCATGGCGATAAAATGAAGACGGTACATCTGACAATAGATGATAAATCAATAACAGCCCCTGAAGGAACAAATATTTTTCAGGCGGCATTGGATAATAATATTTATATTCCCGGCCTGTGCTACCATCCGAAACTATCCCAATTTGGCGGATGCAGACTTTGTTATGTTGAAGTGACCGAAAGAAAGCAAACAAGGCATCGCTTCGCCTGTGCGTATCCGGTATCTGAAGGGATGGAGGTAAAGGTAAATACCGATGAAGTGAATCGCCATAGAAAAGCCGTGATGGAATACCTTCTTGCCCATCACGAACTTGCCTGCCCTACCTGTAATAAATCGGGAGAGTGCGGACTTCAGAATATTGCTCATGAACTGAATATGTCACCGGGGAGGTTTAAGACGGTAAGGATGTCTGCTCCTGTAATTCGGGATAATCCAGTACTGGAATTAAACAGAAACCGGTGTGTTTTGTGTGGCCGTTGCGTGAGCGCCTGTAAAGAAATTGAAGGCGTTGGCGCTATTGATTTTCAAAATCGCGGGTTTAGCACAGTTATCGGCACTGCCTTTGACAGGCCGCTGGATTGCAGTTTTTGCGGAGGATGCTTGGCGGTGTGCCCGACAGGCGCATGGCAGGACAGAACCCTGGGATTCAGCGGAAGGCCGTGGGAATTCGAAAGTGTTCAGACGATTTGTTCTTATTGTTCTGTAGGCTGCACCATTGTTTTAAATACAAAGCAGGGCAGCGTCCGGCGTGTGGTATCCAATGATAAACTGGGAATAAATGAAGGAAATCTTTGTGTAAAAGGAAGGTTTGGCCATGAATTTATTCATTCTCCCGAACGAATAAAGACACCGTTAATTAAAAAGGATGGTGGATTTCAGCCTGCCGGGTGGGAGGATGCAATAGCAGTTGTGTCAGAAAAATTAAAACAAATTAAGGAAAAATATGGCAGCAATGCAATTGGCGGCATTGGCTCTGAAAAATGCACCAACGAGGAAAATTATCTTTTCCAGAAATTTTGCAGAACGGTATTAGGAACAAACCGTATTAATAATATGCCGAATTTGAAGTCGCCGTTTTTAAATGACCTTATATATAAATCGGTTGAAAGCGGGTTTGCAACAGATTCATTGAAGGAAATCGAAAATGCAAATACCTTGTTCTTTTTTGGTGTTGATGTAACCGAGGCGATTCCCGTTGTTGGATGTATGGCAAGGAAGGCGATCAAATTGAATGCTGCAAATGTGGTAATTGCTCATCCGCGGAATGTTGTATTTAAAAATACTGCAAAAAATGATGTGCGATTAACGTATTCTTTGGGAACTCAGCATATATTGCTGAATGCAATAATAAAAGTTGTTGTTGAGAATAACCTGGTTGATCTGAAAAAAATAGAATCCCTGGCCAGTAATTTCAGAAGTTTGCGTTCATCTTTGGAGAATTTCAGTTTAAGTGATATCGAACGGTTATCCGGTGTTACGCCGGAAGTGATACGCAGGGCTGCCGAATTGCTGATGAAGCCGGGTAATTGCTGTATTGTTTATGGCAAAGATGTGGTTGAAGACCCATTGGGAGAGGATACGATGAAAATGTTGCTGGATCTTTGCGCATTGATTGATGTTTCCAATCGTAGCGATATTCATCCGGGCAAAGTATCGCTTTTCAGCGCAAGATATCACAATAATTCCCAGGGAGTGAATGATATGGGAGTTGTTCCTGAGTTCTTACCGGGGTATCTTGATATAAATAATACGGCGAACAGAGAGAAAATTGAAAAATTGTGGGGAGTAAGATTTTCTGAGAATATTATATCAAAAAATTCTTTGAATCTGGTTGATTTGGGGAAAAATGGAAATATAAAGTCGCTTTACGTAATGGGAGCAGACCCCATTGCCGAACATCCGAATGGAAAAGAAGCAAGAGAGTGTATCAAAAATAGTGAATTTATAGTAGTTCAGGATTCGTTTATGACGGAAACAGCGAAGCTGGCGGATGTGGTTTTCCCATCTTCGACGTTTGCCGAAAAAGAAGGGACGTATACAAACACGGGATTGACTGTGCAGAGATTGAACAGGGCTATTTTCCCCGTGGGTGAGGCGAAACCCGATTGGGAAATTATCTGTGACGTATCCAAAAAGATGGGGCAATCTTTTTCTTATGTGAATACGAAAGAAATTACGGAAGAAATAAAAAAGGCCGCTCCTGTTTATTCCAGCTTAAGTTACGATCGGTTGAAACGAAAGGAATTTCATTGGCCTTCTTTGTTGTCTGCTAAAAAAGAATCAAATAAATATACGTTTTATGCAATTCAGGTCAAATCCCTTAAGGTGAAAGGGGAAAAAGAATTTCCTTTTATTTTAATGACGGGTGCAAGTTTGAATCATCAGGGATATTATTCCGCAAGGTCAAAAGCCCTTGTTTCAGTTGCTCCCGAATGTTTTATAGAAATAAATGATAGAGACGCAAAAGATATGCAAATCAAAACCGGCGATATGGTTATGGTTGAATCCCGGCAGGGAAAACTTAAACTGAGGGCAAAGGTGACAAGAAAATCTCCCTCAGGCATCGTTTTTGTGCCAGATGCGTATGCGAATACCCCCGTTAATGTGTTGATATATCAGGCACATACTCCGGTAAAGATTTATGCTGTTTCTGAGAAATGATTGGTTTAAAAGGACTGTGAAGAAGATTATTTTGTGGGTCTGAAGATGGGCGTCTACTTTTTTGGGGTGGCGTGTGCTATATTAACGCATAACGATGCATTTATCTCTATGCTTGTTCCTCGCCTGCTTATGGTACATATAACGGTAGTTGGAAGTCGCTGAAGGTGTGGGGCAAACCATTGTCCCCCGCTGGCGGGGGTAGGGGGTGGATTTCTCCCGTTGGCGGAATCGCAGGGGGTGGAGTTGTTTCTGGCAATACTCAGGGGAATGGAAATTGAAAGCTAACACAACAAACAATTACGCTTACGATAAAAAATTACGCCCGTTTGCAAACAATTTGCGGAAAGAAATGACGAAGGCTGAAGCGTGTCTGTGGAAATACGCCTTGCGTGCCGGACAGATGATGGGGTATCGATTCAGAAGGCAAAGGCCGGCGCTGCAATATATAGCAGACTTTCTCTGTAAGGAATTAAAGCTGGTGATTGAAGTGGACGGGATAACGCACCAGTGTGACGAAACCGGTGAAAAAGACAAACGGAAAACCCGCGACTTGGAGAACGCTGGATTCAAAGTAATCAGATTTACCGATGAGGATGTTTTGAAAAATATGAGCGGTGTCGTGGAAAGAATTGAAAGGGTAGTTGAAGCAATGGGGCGTTCCGCTCCACCCCCTAACCCCCGCCAGCAGGGGACAGTTGGCGGATGCCGCCGGTTGGATGAATAAAAAGAATATTCGGGAGATTACAGGGATCGTGAAGAAATATTTATCAAAAGCCCTAATAGGTTCCATCATAAACCTTATGTAGATAAGATACTTGAATGTAAAGATAAATGGGAACTATACGAATTGATAATGGGTATATTTGCCGAGTTTTATAAAAGATTTGAAAACGTTCAAAGACTCCCCTTAATAGGTGAGGATCAAAACACTATAAAATATGGGGTTTACTGTGCAAAGGTGAACCCGCGATAATCCGGATTTAAATGCATTATTGAGGTTATATACGTGGCCAAAAAAGGACAAACGTTTTTCTGCGAAATATGCAAGCAAAAGATCGTAGTGGTTGAAGAAGGTTTTGGGGTGCTTGTATGTTGCGGAAAGGAAATGACTCCGGTTGGGACAAAAGATATGATGTCTGTCTGGACGTCGGCATATCCAAAGCCCAAGGACGGCGTTCATTTTATATGCGAGATTTGCGGACAAAAGATAAATGTTGTGTCTGAAACAACAGGAATATTAGAATGTTGCGGACAAAGAATGGTACGCGAAGAGGTTTCAGGTGGATAAAGAATTACTTATTTTTCTCATAATTGCATCAGTTAAGATTTTCATTGTCTTTAATGCAGTGCAATTAATGATTGTCTCAATGATCTGGCTTGAGAGGAAGGTATTGGCGCACATGCAGGTGCGTCTTGGCCCTATGCGTGTCGGGTTTCATGGTTTGCTGCAACCTATTGCCGATGGCATAAAGCTTTTGTTTAAGGAAGATATTATTCCTGAGAAAGCGGAAAAAATACTTTTTGTGCTTGCCCCGGTGATGGCATTAGTTCCGGCAATGTGTACATTTGCCGTTATTCCCTTTGGAGAAGCAATCAATATCTTTGGTTATCGTATCGATATGGTAATTACCGATATTAATGTAGGAATCCTTTATATTCTTGCGGTTTCTTCAATGGGTATTTATGGCATTGTCATGGCCGGATGGTCGTCGAACAATAAATATTCATTGCTGGGGGGAATACGTTCCTCTGCTCAGATGATAAGCTATGAGTTAACGATTGGACTTTCTCTCATCGGGGTTATTATGATGACCGGATCATTGAGCATGGTGGATATTGTGAATGCCCAATCAAAAATGTGGAATTTTATTTTGCAGCCGCTGGGATTTCTCATTTATTCCATCAGCGCCATAGCGGAGGTAAACCGGTGTCCGTTTGATATTCCTGAGGCAGAGACGGAACTGGTTGCCGGTTATCATACCGAGTATAGCAGCATGAAGTTTTCCATGTTCTTTATGGCTGAGTATGCGAATATGATAACGGTGTCTGCCATTGCGGTAACATTTTTTTTCGGTGGCTGGCATGGGCCGTTTTTACCCGGAGTTGTATGGTTTATGCTGAAGCTGTCATTCTGCCTTTTTGGCTTTATTTGGCTGAGAGCTACATTCCCAAGGCTTCGGTATGACCAGTTGATGCATATGGGCTGGAAATTTTTGCTGCCTCTTTCATTGTTTAATATTTTGATTACAGGGCTTGTCATGGTGATTCGGGGATTATGATTTTACCATTGATTAAAGGTCTGGCGCTTACATTTCAACGGTTTTTGAATCCGTTTACGTGTGTTACCGAAAGTTACCCTGATACGAGGCCAAGGCTTGCGAAAAGATTCAGGGGATTGCCGGAACTGCAGATAGGGGAGGATGGACGGGAAAAATGTGTTGCGTGCGGCTTGTGTGCCAAAGTGTGCCCCTCTCAATGCATTTCCATAGAAGGCGCAGAAGATGAACACTTTAGAAGATATCCGAAAATGTATGAACTGGATTCTTTCCGGTGTATATTTTGTGGTTTTTGTGAAGAGGCTTGTCCTGAAAGGGCTATTCTTCTGGGAGATTCATTTGAACTTGCCACCGCCAGGAATAGCGGGATTTTAGATAAAGAGAAATTGCTGGAATCCGCCAGAAGAAGAAAATCATAGCATGGTGATAAAACTATAATGGAACCATACTTGTTTTATGTTATGGCGGCAACTTCTGTTGTCGCTTCACTCTACCTTATATTTGAGAAAAATCCTGTATTTTGTGCCTTATACATGGTTTTTTCTTTTATTAATATTGCGGTGCTTTATGTATTGCTAGAGGCTCAGTTTATTGCAGCAGTGCAGGTAATTGTCTATACGGGGGCAATTATGGTTCTCTTTCTCTTTGTTATTATGTTATTAATGGTGAATGTGGAACAAAAGCAGAAAGATGACTTGCCTTTTCAGCGAATACCGGCGATGATTCTGGGCTTTGTGTTGCTTGTAGTCATGGGCTTAACTATCAAATCGAAAATATTCCAGGGGAAAGAAGGGGAGTATACATCCGCAAAGGTTGAAAGCATAGGGCATACACAATTAATAGGCAAATTATTATTCACCGATTATCTTTTGCCTTTTGAGATGACTTCTATTCTGTTATTTGTGGCTGTTATTGGGGCTATCATATTAGCAAAAAGGAAAGTGTGAGATGATTACGTTAACCCATTATCTGGTTTTGAGTGCGATATTATTTTCCATCGGGGTTGTTGGTGTGCTCATACGGAGAGACGCAATCGTAATCTTTATGTGCATAGAGCTTATGCTGAATGCGGTAAATTTATCGTTTGTGGCATTTGCTCATTTTCTGCACTCTATGGAAGGGCAGATGTTTGTATTTTTTTCCATGACGGTTGCCGCTGCGGAGGCTACTGTCGGGTTGGCAATAATTATTGCCATGTTCAGGAATAAAGATACCGTTAATGTTGATAATATGAATATCATGAAGTGGTAGGGGACTATGCTTGATCTTGTAGCATTTATTTTATTATTTCCTTTAGCTGGTTCCGCAATTAATGGGTTATTCGGCAGACGATTGCGTAAAGAATCGGTAGGGTATATTGCCTGCGGGGCTATAGGTTTGTCCTTTTTCGTTTCCATACTTGTTTTCAGCGGGCTTCTTGCCTTGCCGCCGGAACAGCGTATTTTTGAAAAACACCTGTTCAGTTGGATTCAGTCGGGATCATTCAACGCGGCAGCCGGGTTTCAGGCAGACCCATTATCCTCTCTTATGAGTCTTATTGTTACGGGGGTAGGATTCCTTATTCATATTTATTCGATAGGATACATGCATGAAGACAAAGGATATCACCGCTATTTCAGTTATCTCAATTTGTTTACCTTCTCAATGTTATTGCTGGTTTTAAGCAATAATTTCCTTCTTATGTTTGTCGGTTGGGAGGCCGTTGGATTATGTTCTTACCTGTTAATAGGATTCTGGTTTGAAAAGAAATCCGCTTCCGATGCGGCGAAAAAGGCTTTTGTCGTCAATCGTGTCGGGGATTTTGGTTTTGCTTTGGGAATTATGATGATATTTCTGACGTTCCATAGCATTGATTTTACTGAAGTTTTCAATGCTGCCTCCCATGGGAAATTTGCCATAGGGGATGTTACGATAACGATAATTACGCTTCTCTTGTTTATGGGAGCGGCGGGAAAATCTGCGCAGATACCTTTATATACCTGGCTGCCGGATGCTATGGAAGGCCCCACTCCTGTGAGCGCTCTTATCCATGCCGCCACAATGGTAACGGCAGGAATCTATATGATTGCCCGTTCCAACGTGTTGTATATGTTATCACCTTTTACAATGACTATCGTGGCAAGCATTGGCGCCGCTACGGCGTTGTTTGCTGCTTCAATCGGACTCATGCAAAATGATATTAAGCGTGTCCTGGCTTATTCAACAATCAGTCAGTTAGGATACATGTTCCTTGCCTGCGGTGTTGGAGCATTTACGGCAGGCATTTTTCACCTGATGACGCATGCGTTTTTTAAAGCGTTATTGTTTCTTGGATCGGGAAGCGTTATCCATGCCCTGTCCGGTGAACAAGACATGAGAAAAATGGGTGGATTAAAAAATCATATTCCGGTTACGTACAAAACCTTTTTCATAGGCACGGTGGCTATTGCCGGTATTCCTCCTTTTGCGGGATTTTTCAGCAAAGATGAAATTTTGCTGGAGGCATTTGTTAAGGGGAATGTTATTTATTGGGCAATAGGAGCAGTTGCCGCGTTTTTGACGGCATTTTATATGTTTCGTCTGTTGTTTATGACGTTTCATGGAGAGTCACGGGTTGATCATCATGTCAAAGAACATTTGCACGAATCTCCCCGAAACATGACGGTTCCGTTAATGATACTGGCAGGTCTTTCCATAGTTGGTGGATTCTTGGGACTTCCTGGCGCAAGCGCTTTGAATCATTTTCTGTCTCCGGTATTTGGAGGACATGGTCACAACGAAATGCACGGTTCCGAAGCAAGCTCCCACCATGGTATCGGACTTCCTTCACTTATGATGGTCGTTTCGACACTTATTGCAATAGGAGGAATTTGGCTTGCATATCAAATGTATGTAAAAAGACAGGAACTTCCGAAGAAACTGGCAGAACGTTTTGCCTTGCCTTATAAAGTCTTGTTAAACAAGTATTATGTTGATGAAATATATGATGCCGTATTTGTCAACCCTATTAAGAAAATCTCTGTTCAGTTATGGAAGCGGGTTGATGCGATGATGATCGATGGTTCCGTTAACGGCGTTGCCCGCTTCTTTACCGGAACAAGTAATGTTTTTCGTCTCCTGCAAACAGGGTATGTGCGTAATTACGCGTTTTATATTGTAGTTGGCTGTATTTTTATCCTTATACTGACCACGTGGTTGAATAAATGAGGTTTGTGGTTTTCAGGTTTTATAAAAAAAGAGTGAATCAGATTTTGAATGAGAAAAAAACTTGCAAAACAGGATATAGTCAGTGATGAAGCTATTATAAATTTCAAGAAAATAATATAGTGCAATATGGTGATACCTTTTTACAGGGGTAAATATGTTGCAAAAGGAGGTGGATTATGAAAGCTGAATTCACGGCAATTATTGAACCAGCGCCTGAAGGTGGATACTGGGCTATTTGTCCAGAGGTGTCTGGTGCGAATGGGCAAGGTGAAACAATAGAGGAAGCGAAAAATAACCTGCGAGAAGCTATTGAATTGATTCTGGAAGACCGCAGGCAGGACATTCTTCGCGGATTGCCCGAAGACGCAATACAAGAAAAGGTATTGATTGGATGAAACGGCGTGATTTGGAGCGGAGATTGAGAATTGCCGGTTGTTATTTAAAGCGGGAGGGTAAGTCTCATTCCCTTTGGATCAATCCGAAAAACGGTGTTATCGAGGCGGTCCCCCGCCACAATGAAATTAAGGATCCATTAGCAAAAAGATATTGAAGAAATTAAATGCAGAATAAGGGGGTTAATAATTTTCGCTGCTTGACTACTATTCTGCGGCACTCAAAAGCTGCAGGAGAGAGTAGTTGCCAGGTAACAATCGAATGAATAAAAGGCAATATCGTGTATTTGCGAAGTAAGTGAAGAATTTTTATTACATTTGACAAAAAAGAAAAAGGCTACGAATTCCTGACTCGAAAATAAAACACAGAAAAATAGCATAAGTACTGGTGTGACACATTATATGGTTAGAAATCCAATTTTCATCGTTTCAGGGTGTTGCTAACGCAACATGACGACTGATTTGAAAAATAAATAATACCGGAAACATTCAAATGAATTTGCCCATTCTTACATTAATCACTTTTCTCCCGATTGTGGGGGTTATTTTTATTCTTTCCATCGATTCACGGCATAAAGAATTGATCAGAGTTACATCTCTCATTGTCTCAATAGTCGTGTTCCTGATTTCTCTTCCATTATACTTCATTTTTAATGCAAACACGTATGATATGCAGTTTGTCGAAAAACTACGCTGGATACCATCGTTTGGCATTTTTTATCATCTTGGCATCGATGGCATCAGCCTTTTCCTGGTGCTATTGACGACATTTATTACCCCAATAACCATATTGGCCTCATGGAATATAGAACGTAACGTGAAAGAATACATGGTTGCTATGCTGGTGCTCGAGACGGGCATGGTAGGGGTGTTTGTTTCTCTGGATGTATTTTTATTTTATGTATTTTGGGAACTCATGCTCATACCGATGTACCTCATTATTGGTATATGGGGTGGACAGAGGAGAATTTATGCCGCGGTAAAATTCTTCATTTACACAATGGCAGGCAGTGTGTTTATGCTGCTTGCCATAATTGGCCTGTTTTTCCTTAATTATAGAGCAACGGGCGAATATACGTTTAACTTGTTAGAATTTTATCGTATGGATATTTCGTACGCTGTTCAGTTCTGGCTTTTTTTAGCTTTTTTCCTGGCTTTTGCAATAAAAGTACCTATGTTTCCCTTGCATACATGGCTACCGGACGCCCATGTCGAAGCGCCAACCGCGGGAAGCGTTATTCTGGCAGGGGTATTATTAAAAATGGGTACATATGGCTTCGTCAGATTTTGTCTGCCTCTCTTTCCGGAAGCAAGCCACGCCTTTATTCCTGTTATTTCCTGGATGGCAATAGTAGGCATTATTTACGGGGCGTTGGTTGCAATGGTGCAGGATGATCTTAAAAAACTTGTCGCGTATTCCAGTGTAAGCCATTTGGGATTTGTTATGCTGGGGATATTTGCCTTCAATATTCAGGGTATTGAAGGAGGTATAACTCAAATGATAAACCATGGATTGAGCACCGGCGCGCTCTTCCTTGTCGTTGGTATGCTCTATGAAAGAAGGCACACACGTTTAATTTCAGAGTTTGGAGGATTGACGAAGCAGATACCTGTTTTTGCAACGCTGTTTATGATAGTGACGTTTTCTTCCATAGGTCTCCCCGGACTTAACGGATTTGTCGGGGAATTTCTTATTTTGGTGGGAACGTTTAAATCGCGTATTTTGTATGCGTCAATTGCCACTTCAGGGATAATTCTTGCTGCCGTATATATGTTATGGATGTTTCAAAGAGTCATGTTTCACACTATCACTCATGAAGAGAATAAAACATTGAAAGATGTGAACAAACTAGAGCTGGCGGCGATGATACCCATTATACTGATGATATTCTGGATAGGGATTTATCCTGACTCGTTTTTGAGAAAGATGGATAGTTCCGTTAAACATCTTCTGGAACAGGTTGAGGGGAAAATTCACGTTACGTCAAATGCCAAAAAACAGGAGAATCCCGACTCCACTCACGATAATAGTGTTCCGAAAATTGACATAGTTCCGGAGAAAGAAACTGAGTGGTAATCGCGGGCGCTCTTTTTGTGTTTCGTTTTAATTAAGGTGAGTTTTACATGCCAAATACTTCAATAATGACGTTTAATATTTTAAGCATCCTGCCGGTGCTCGTACTTGCCGGTTTCGGGATGATCGTATTAATGGTGGATATCATTTCTTCGCGGAAAATGGGAGAAAAGAATTTTTTGGCGTATCTGTCATTAATAGGAGTCGCAGTAGCCGCTCTTGTATCGAGAAATTTTGCAGGCACAACGCTTTTTTCTTTTTACGGCGCGTATACAATTGATAACTATTCGATATTTTTCCAATTTGTTTTTCTATTGTGCGCCGGACTTACCATCCTTATTTCCAAAAACTATGTTCAGAGGGAAAACATAAATTACGGAGAATATTATACTCTGATATTGTTTTCCACCATTGGTATGATACTTATGGCTTCAGGGGCGGATTTGCTGAATATCTTCATCGGCCTTGAAATTATGTCGATAAGTATTTATATCCTTGTAGGTATGAAACGCACAAGGCTTACTTCAAACGAAGCGTCTTTAAAATATTTTTTACTTGGCGCCTTTTCTACGGGTTTTTTACTGTATGGCATTGCCCTTGTGTATGGCGCTACCGGAACAATGAGTTTAAGACAGATTGCTGTTTTTATTGCAGGCAAGGGAGGTGTTGTAGACCCGCTTATGTTGGCCGGCATGGGATTGATTATGGTAGGAATAGGGTTCAAGATTGCTTCTGTGCCCTTCCATGCATGGGTTCCTGATGTTTATGAAGGGGCGCCAACGGCAATAACGGCATTTATGGCGGTAGGGCCGAAGGCCGCAGGATTTGCCGTTTTTCTGAGAATATTTTATACCGCATTTGGTCATATGCATCAGGATTGGGAGAAGGCCATCTGGATATTGGCCGTATTGACCATGACAGCCGGTAACATTATGGCATTGACTCAGACTAATATTAAGCGCATGCTTGCTTATTCCAGCATTGCCCACGCAGGATATCTCCTGATTGCCTTGGTGGCTGCGAATGACATGAGTGTTTCGGGCATTTTATTTTATCTTCTTGCGTACTTGTTTATGAATATGGGTGCGTTTGCTATTATCATTGTAGTAAGTCAGAAAGAAGATGGATTTTTGAAGATTAAGGATTTTTCCGGTTTAGCCTTCAAACATCCTCGTCTTGCAATTGCCATGACGATTTTTTTGATTTCCATGGCAGGTATTCCTCCCACTGCCGGTTTTATGGGGAAGTTTTATATTTTCAGTTCCGCTATAAAATCAGGTTATGTATTGCTGGCAATTATCGGAGTGATTAATAGCGTCATTGCCGTTTTTTATTATTTACGGGTAACAGTAGTAATGTACATGCGTGATCCCGAAAGAGAATTTCAGCCTCTTACCCTCTCGCCGTTTATTTTTGTTTCAATAATCATATCAATTATAGGCACTGTCCAATTAGGGATATTTCCTGCAAAGGTGCTCGAAATCGCACGTCAGTCGATGTTGATTTTGAGGTGAATGTGAAAACTGAGTTTTTAATGGGAGCATTCCCAATTTTTTGTAAAATGTGGAGGTATTATGCGGGGGATAAACCACCCGCGCTACGACACATATTGCATGGTAGCGCCGATCCTTTATGGTCGGCTTTATTTTGATTTACAAAAAATTGGGAATGCTCCCGTTTTTAATTGTTTCCCAACAGGAGCGGATGCCCACCCTCTGTTAAAAGTTGCCGAAGACCTGATTAATTGTAAATTCCTTTTTACTCCTTGTTTTCCAGGTACAATTGTAAAGAAAGCGTATGTTTCGTATTATTAGAAGATGGTGGCTTGCGGATGGGGTGTAAAAAGAAGTTGTTTTGATAACTATACTTACGAGTTTACAAATTGTAATTTCTTAATTTGTAAACTCGTAAGGTATATTCAGCCGTTGGTGATATTTTATTCTCCCTTTTTTGCCTTCTCTTTCTTCAACACGATTTCAAGTTCTTTTTCTTCGCCGGTATCTAACTTTATGTTTTGTTTCGATTTTTTATAGCCCTTTTTCTTTACGGTAAGCGTATACGTCCCCACGTTTAAATCCTCAAATTCAAAGAAACCGGTTTCATCGGTCTTTGTATTGAGCGCTTTTGATTTTTTAAGTTTAAGTTTTGTTTTTGCTGACTTAACAGGATTGCCTTTTGAGGCATAAACGTATCCGGATATCCTGCCCTTCAATTCCTCTGCAGGCGTAACCGTGGGGGAAGGTGTTGGGGTTGCTGTTGTTGTATGGGTTGTTTCCGGTGAGGGGGTGGGAGACGGTGCTGGTGTTTCTGTTAATGTAGGCGATGGCGATGGTGTTGCTGTTGGAGTAGATGATGGTGTTGCCGTTATGGTGGATGCAGGAGAAGGTGTTGGTGTTGAAGTCGGTGTTGATGAGGGTGTAGTTGTTGGTGATGCGATTATTGTTGCGGTGGATGTAGTATAGGTAATATATTTAAGATCGGCGTTTGTTTCATCATAATAGCTAATGTATAAATCTCCCGAAATGTCAATACCCATAGAGTTATATTTTCCCACATCACCATCACTGTCCAACGTGGTTGTTACCCACTCTCCCGTTTTATTTGTTGAATACATAAGGTTGTCGTTTGTGTTGTCGTAATAGCTGATATGTATTTTCCCGGAACTGTCAATGACCAATGATGTATATTGGCCAACGTCATTGTCGCTTTCTACCGTGGTCATCGACCAGCTTCCTGATTCGTTTGTTGCATATTTAAGGTTTTCTCCGGTATCGTCATAGTAGCTGATGTGTATAGCGTTTGAACTGCCAATTCCTATGGAGGTGTACTTGCCAACGTCATCGCTACTGTCTATTGTGGTCGTTGTCCATGAGCCGGATTGATTGGTGGCATATTTGAGATTATCATTTGAGTCATCGTAATAACTGATGTGAATTGTATCAGAACCGTCTATTGCAACAGAAGTGTACCATCCGACATCTCCCTCGCTGTCTATAGAAGTTGCTGTCCATGAACCCGATTCGTTTGTTGCGTATTTGAGGTCGTCGTTGGAATCGTCAGAATAACTGATGTGCGCATAGCCCGAACTGTCAATCGCAATGGAGCAATGTTTGCCTACATCGTCAGTGCTGTCAACTACCGAAGATTCCCATTCCCCGGATTTATTTGTGATGTATTTAAGATAGTTGTTTGTATCATTATAGTAGCAGATATGTATATTCCCGGAATAATCAATTGCGAGGGAGGAAAATTCACCGGCATCGTCATCGCTGTCTATTGTGGTCGTTATCCATTCCCCGGAAGTATTTGTAGTGTAGATAAGGTCTCCGTTTGTTTCATTATAACAACTGATGTGCACATTGTTTGAACTATCAATTCCCAGTGAGGTGTATTTCCCAACATAGTCTGTGCTTTCCACGGTAGTGCCTGCCCAGTCTTTTGTTTTATTTGTGGCATATTTGATTATATCATTTGTGTTATCGTAATAACTGATATGAACGTTTCCGGAAGAATCCAATGCCATCGAGGTATACAGGCCAACGTCGCCATTGCTGTCCACGGTGGTTGTTTCCCACGAGCCGGATTCATTGGTGGCATATTTAAGGTTGTTTTTGTCTGAATCATAATAACAAATGAATGCACTTCCGGAACTGTTTACTCCAATAGATGTATATTCTCCAACCACTCCATTGGCATCAACAGTGGCGGCAACCCAGGAGCCGGATTCATTGTTTGCATATTTTAAAGCGTCATTGTCCATATCATAATAACTGATATGTGCATTGCCTGAACTGTCAATACCTATTGAAGTAAATTGTCCGACATCGTCAGAACTGTCAACGGTGTATTTTACCCAGTTCCCGGATTCATTTGTAGTGTATTTAAGGGCGTCATTTGTGTCGTCAAAGTAGCTGATATGCACCTTGTTTGAACTGTCAATTGCCAGAGAGGTAAATTTCCCGATAATTCCGGTGCTGTTTACTGTGGTAGAATCCCATTCACCGGATTCATTGGTAGTATATTTTAAATCATCATTTGTATCGTCATAATAAGTTATATGAACGTTTCCTGAACTATCCACTCCGAGTGAGTTATATTTGCCGACGTCTCCGTCGTTATCAGCGGTAGTGGCAGACCATGTTCCTGACGTATTTGTTATATATTTTAGGGTATTATTGGTGTTGTCATAATAGCTGATGTGTATATATCCGGAACTGTCTACACCAAGGGAAGAATATTCGCCAACATCTCCTTCGGTGTCAATAGTTGTGGTTACCCATGTTCCGGCAGCATTTGTTGCGTATTTGAGATCATCGTTACTATCATCATAATAACTGACATGCAGGTTGCCGGAGTTGTCAATGTCGATAGAACTATATAATCCTACCGTACCATCACTGTCGATTGTCTTAATTACCCATGTTTCGGCTGAAGCAGATGTTGGGGTAGGGGTGGAAGTTGCCGTTGATGTCGGGGTTGATGTAGGCGTTGGAGAGGAAGAAACAATAATTGCACTTGTAGTGTATTTCAGATGATTGTTTTCAACGTCATAATAACTGATATGTATGGTATTTTCATTGTCAACCGATAGGGAAGTATATCCACCGGTAATCCCGTTGCCGTCAATTGTTGAAATTTCCCATGTGCCTGAGTTATTGGTGGCATACAACAGATTATTGTTATCGCTGTCATAATAGCTGATATGCGCATATCCTGAACTGTCAAGAGCTATGGAGTTGTATTCTCCGATATCACCATCGCTGTCTATTGTAGAGGTTACCCATTCTCCTGAATTATTTGTGGCGTATTTAAGATCGTTATTGGTGTCGTCGTAGTAAGTTATGTAAACGTTGCCGGCGCTATCGACAGCAATGGCTGTGTATTGTCCCACATTGCTGGAGTCGCTTATTGATTCTGTTGTCCAGTTTCCGCCTGATTTTTTTGCGTATTTGAGTTTTCTGTTGGTTTCGTCATAATAACTAATGTGAACAACATCAGAACTGTCGATTGCTATGGAGGTGTGTTTTCCAACACTGTTGTTGCTATCCACTGAAGTAGTAGCCCAATCACCGGATTCATTGGTGGCATGTTTCAGGTTGCCGTTGTCATTATCATAGTAACTGATATGTACATTTCCGGAGCTATCAAGTGCGAGAGATGAGTATTTCCCGACGTCGCCTTCTGTGTCTACGGTTGAAGATGTCCATGTGCCGGATTTGTTGGTAATATATTTGAGACTAAGGTTGTTGGTGTCATAATAACTGATATGTACATTTCCGGAGCTATCAAGTGCGAGAGATGAGTATTTCCCGACGTCGCCTTCGCTGTCGATCGCGGAAGTTTCCCAACTGCCGGAAGAATTTGTTGCATATTTGAGGTCATTGTTGTTTGAATCATAGTAGCTGATGTATACATTGCCTGCGTTATCTGTTTTGAGAGAGTTGAAAGTGCCAACTTTATCATTACTATCGACCGTTGCTGATTCCCATGAACCGTAAGATTGTGGCATTAAGACGAAATGAAAAATTACAAATACAATTGCAAAGAAAGGAAAAACTCTTTGTGCGGTAGTAAGGTATTTCATAAATTTCTCACTTTTTAAAAACGTATTCTATATAAAATGAAGAGGGGAAAAACGATAAATTATTCGGAAAGGTGGTTTTTATAAAAAAGAGCAATAGCAATTTTTGCACAATATATAATATCTTTTTTAAAATATCAATACTATATATTGATTTTTTGTGAAAAAAACAAAAAATTTATTTAATATCATATTGATTCAGAGTATGACGAAGGTACGATCTGGAATCATGGGTTAGGGATGAGATTTTCTTGCCTGAATTTCTGCGAATATATATATCCCTATATGTAAATGAAGTAGAAAAGGGAGCAATCGGTGTTACACAAAAAGCAAAAAATTTCAAATTCCCTGTTATCTGTAGCATCCGAACCACTTTTTTGGGTTTGTTCATTCATTCTTGTTCCCAAGTTCCTGCTTGGGAACATAATTGTGAAGGAAGCTCATGCTTCCAGTTATGAGAAGCGAACCTGCCCCTGCCGGTTTGTCGGCTGCCAGGCATGGCAGACAGGGCTTCTAAAGCAATTTCCTGCCAGCCAGGCGTTCCAAAGCCGGAGCTTTGGAACGAGTCATGGTCTCTTTTGGATTTTTACAAAAAGTTTTGGGAATGTCTAAGTAAGAAAATGGAAATGATAAAGAGTGTTTAGAATGCCAGCACAATTGGGTAGAAAAATTATAAAAAGGTTGCGTCGCTATTTTACTACAATTTGACTACAGTTGAGAAAAAACAGGTAGTATCAAATTCCTGAAAACCCTTGTAAATACTGGTGGAGATGAAGGGATTCGAACCCCTGACCTTTTGAATGCCATTTCTTTAAAGGTCATTTTTAGCAATTTTTATAACCAACTGGCTTTGTGTCTGTTGCGACTGTAATTGTTTATATCATAAAATCTTACAACATAGATATTTTTCTGCTCGTTCCTTTTCATTCCTTTCGATTTCGCAGTGTTCGGTCACAATTTGGTCACAGTGAATAAACAGAAAAAACGCAGAAATTTTGTATCAAATATTTATTATTATTAAGTAGTATAAATTTTGAAACATAGTAATATAACAGCATGTTTTATTCGTTTGTGTATTCCTCCCAAATATTAGATAAGCAAAACTTGCTCTTTGACAGCAATAAAACATGATGATAAAATTCTTTTGCTATAAAGTAATATTAAGAGAAACAATTTAAAAAATGGTTAAGGAGGGCATTTATGGACTATAAGGAAAGAATTATAGCAGATTCAAATATAATGCTGGGTAAACCGATAATCAAAGGAACCAGGATTACAGTTGAAATCATTTTGAAAAAACTCTCTGAAGGCATGACGATAGAAGATTTATTGGTGGCATATCCCCATTTGACCAAAGAAGACATTTTGGCAGCGCTTTCTTACTCTGCGGATGTAATATCTCATGAAGAACTCATTGCAACGTAGTATTATTGCGGATGAAAATGTCGATTATCGGATAGTTAAATACCTCAGAGATAAAAACTATAAAGTAATTAGTATTTTGGAAGACTTTCGAGGTATTTCAGATAAAGAGGTTATAGAAGTGGCAAAAAATAAAAATAGAAAATTTTCATTTCCATGATCTAAGGCATACCTTTGCGACCCGATTAGTTCAAAGGGGCATAGACCTCTATAAAATATCAAAATTACTCGGTCATCATTCTATAGAAATGACACAGAGATATGCGCATCATTGCCCTGATAGTCTTAAAGAAGGGGTACAAATTTTAGAGTCAGGTCACAATTTGGTCACAGTTGATGAAAAAGAGGAATGGGGAAAAAGTTGTAAATCCTTGCCATTACTGGTCGGGGTGGCGGGATTTGAACCCACGACCTCTTGAACCCCATACAATTTAATGGGCATGTTTTTTTATCTGTTGATGTCTGTAGTGCTTTGTTGTTGACTTAGAAGCCTATTCAAGGGGTAACATCTTACACGGTGTTATCCCTTGTTTTCTCTTGTGAAGTATACAAAAAGTATACAGAAAATTTTAAGCGCATTTTTACATCACTCCTCAGAAAACTCAGTTTCTGCACCGCACTATTATTCCATGAGATAAACAGGGACAGCGACTATTTATTTTCATAAAAATGGTAGCTGTCCCTATTATCGAGGTTCCTCTATAACCAGTGCAATAAAACGCTCTCCGGCGAATAGTTACTATGCAGGTAAAATGATTTACCTGAATTGTAATCAATCCCCAATATATCCTTGTAATCAAAACTGTTAAATGTATAATCTTTTTAAAGGGAAAAACTCTTTATTGTCAATAGATTAGGTTTGACCCCATGTTTTTTTTGGGGGCAAATATAAATAACGGCATAATGAACTATATGGCATTCTCAGTTGAAAAGTTTCTACCATTGAAGATAAGGTATTAGACAAATCGCAAAAAGATTCTTTATGTCATTACCCAAAAAACATTTCAGAGCAACCGCAAGACTACTTCGAGCATTAGATAAAGACGAAGTTGCCCATTGGTTATTGAATCACGGTTATTACCCCGAACAATATGTGCTCCCCCCTTCCTTCAGCGTGTCTGACTTTAAATTAAGGCGCAAGCCTTATGTTAAGGATTTGAGAGACCTCGCAAGACGACAATTAGTTTCAATTTCCTATCCGAAGTCTTTGCTAACCTCAAGGGTCTTCGGCATTCAACATCCATGCAATTATCATGACATCGTTTATTGGCTTGTTAATGATTGGGAAACGATAATTGGCCATCTATTTCATTCAGACTTGAAAATATTTTCATATAGTCTGCCTATACCGGTGAATGCTAAAGAAACCGGGCAGTTAGGCCCATTACGTTCTGGCAGAATGATCTACGAGTGGATAGAGATGGCTGAAAAGGACATGGTCGCAGAGGCGCACAAATTTAGCTTACTTATTCGTGCCGACATTACAAACTTTTATAATTCTGTTTACACGCATAGTATTGGCTGGGCGATTCATGGCCGCGAAAAGGCATTTGCAGACAAAGACTGTTCATTGACCGGCAATAAACTTGACCGCTTAATCCAGTATGCCAATGATGGGCGGACAAATGGCATCCCTGTGGGTTCAGCGTTGAGTGACTTAATTGCAGAAATTATTTTGGCGAGTATAGACAGAAAAGTCTCGCGCAAACTTAAAAAGATTGATTTTGTTGGCAGCCGGTTCAAAGACGATTACCGTATTCTATGCAATAAAGAAGAGGACGCAAAAATAATTCTCAAAGAGCTTGCGGATGAACTCGTAAGCTTTAATCTCTTGATTAACGAACATAAAACAAAAGTGCTAACTCTACCCGAAGGTCTTTATCGCCACCACGACAGAGAATATCACCCGCATTCTTTAAGAGATAAAGCTACTGTTCCATTCAAGACGTTTGAACTGACTTTATTAAAGGCACTTGATATTCATAAAGCATTTCCGGGAACAAGTATTTTAGAAAAATTCTTTTCCGAATTATATACTGATAATCAGGAGCTGAAAATTGAGTTTTCGGCCGACGCTAACACGCGACGAAAACAGCTTCTCAAGACTATGAGTCTGCTAATGCTTTTGAAAAGAGAATCTGAAAAGGTTATTTGTCATGTGTTAGCAGTATGTGAAGCTATTTACAACGAATATAAAACCAAGTTATTACAGAAACAAATCAGAGAACTTGTGGAATCAGAGATAAAAAAAGCATCCGATAAGCGCTCTGTCTTTGAACTAGTGTGGCTCGTTTTCTTTTCTCGATACATTGGTTTAGGCATTACGGATTTCGCCGCCTTAATATCAAGTGAAAATATGACAAACCTATTTTTGACATCTATGATTACAAGTCAGCAAAAGGTTTATACTGACTCAAAGATAGCTTTATTCATAAAGCCAAAGGAATGTCGTGGCGAAAGTCTTGTCAAAAGACTGGCTGTCTTTGACAGATGCAAAGGATAAACAGGGACAGCGACTATTTATTTTCATAAAAATGGTAGCCTTGTAGGGTGGATTAAGCGGAGCGAATCCGCCATTCATGCGATAATCGTTGGTGGATACGGCGCAAAAAACCAGCGCCTTTATCCACCCTACCCAGCTATACATGTTGTGTGTGGTGAAAGGAATAAGAAAATCGTTATCATTACGGTGTATATTCCAACACCACCTAAATTTAAAAATCCATATGAACGGGGATAACTATGAGTACAAAATGTAATTTTTGTGGAAATAAAAATTTTAAAGAGGTGAAAGTACAATATGTTTATAAACACGACAATAAGTTTTTAATCGTGAATGATGTTCCATGTGAACAGTGTGAATATTGTGGAGAACAATATTTTGAAGGAATTGTGTTAAGGCGGATTGAAGATGAATTTCAGCGTATTCATATTCAGGGTAAAAAACCGATACAAGAGTTAAGAGTTCCAATAGAACAATTTTCTCAACTTCAACGCATCGCCTAACAAATAAATCCAGCGGACGGCGGAAAAAAGACGTCCGCCGCCGCTGATTTCAATCGTTAGAAGGCAATGAACCGTATATTGGAGGACAGTATGAACGATAATGATTTAGAATGGATCATGAAGCAGTGTCCCCAAGACAAGCTAGACATTGTTGATCAGCAGGATACATCAACGGGGTGCGGGCGCATTCTGGCTATACAGTCGCGGTCTGGAGGCTCATATCATTTTCCCTCATTTGCAATAACTTCTCTTCGTCCCTCAGCGCGATTGATAAAATCCACGAATCTGTTCTTGTTCAACTGGCAAGGTTGCTGTAATAGTTCTCCGGTTGACTGAAGTTAACATCATATTTGATTGAGCACAACAATATTATTAAGTTAAGTGCCAGCAGCAAAAGTCTTCATTAAAAAAGGGGAAAAGGGAGTTGTTTCGATAAAGTAATCATTAACGGTCGAAGATCAGTTAAGCACTTCCGATCTTTCAAATCCGGCAAATTAATTTTTTTTTGCAATAAATAGAATAGCGTAAAACTGATCTTTGACAGTTAGAAAAATTAAATATTTAAAAAACAAGGACATAGGACTTGCAAAAAAGTTCCTGGCACTACCATTTCCATTTGTTTTTACATCTTATCCGTTTAGTTCCCGAATAGCAGGAGGAACTGCAACCCCCACAGACGAAAACGCCTTGCCGCAGGTGCCAGTGCATTCCGTCCTCAGCGCCAGTGTTTTGCTGTTATCATTAAGAATAACCTCCTGTAGAGATTTCAAATCCTGTTTAATATCTGCCCATTCAAAAGAGTGATACTAATTCGCTTTCAAATATTACATAAACATGCTATACTTCCTTCGGAGGTTAAAACTTTTAAAGGAGGGCATAGCCATGAGGCATATCACTATTGTTGGCCATTTGAAACCGGAAGAAATAAAGGAGCGAATGCTATCATCAGAGAGTCGTCAGCAATTTCAACGGTGGCAGGTAGTTTATATTGCGGCAACCCAGCATCTTAAAGCCGAAGAAATCAGCGACCTCGTGGGTGTATCCACAGGAACCGTACACCAGTGGGTACATCAGTATAATCACAAGGGACCAGATGTACTTATGCTGCAAGGACGCGGTGGGCGCAGGAGGGAGTTGTTGTCCTGGGATGAAGAGAACGAATTGCTACAAGAGTTGAGGGGAAAAGGCGAGCAAGGAGTCATAGTGATTGCCAAGACTATTCGTGAGCATGCCACAAAAAAGTTGGGGACAGAAGTCTCCAAAGATTACGCATATGACCTTCTTCATCGCCATGGATGGAGAAAAATTGAACCCAGGCCGCGTCATCCCAAGGGGGATTCAGAAGCACAGGAAGAGTTTAAAAAAAACTTCCGGAGATTGTGGCAGCCGCCGCAGAAACCTTTGCGCAGGGAGATATGAGACCGCTGAAAGTGTTTTTTCAAGACGAGGCACGTTTTGGCCGTATGAGCAACCCTGCGCGCTGCTGGGCGCCAGCAGGCGTCCGCCCTATTGTGTCAATGCAAAGAATCAGGGAATATACTTATGTTTATGGCGCTGTGTGTCCTGTGGACGGCGAGTCTTTTTCGCTGATATTGCCCTGTGCAAATACGGAAATGATGACTCTTTATTTGCGGGAGTTTTCTCACTACTACAAAGACTACCGCGTGGTAATGGTTATGGATGGAGCCATGTGGCACAAAGCCAAAGGCCTTGAGACGTTCGAAAATATCCGAATAGTATTTCAACCCTCCTATAGCCCTGAGCTCAATCCTGCGGAGCATCTATGGGATCACATTCGTGAAAACTATCTGCGAAACGAGTTTTGGCCTTCGATGAAGGAGTTGGAAAAGGCTTTAATGAATGCCCTAATTGCTATAGCTTGCAACAAAGAAACCATTCAAGCATTGGTTGGATTCCACTGGGCTATATTTTAGCGTTTGATGGAGATTTGGTATGACCTGATTTTTCAAGCCGTTTCTCCAGTTCTTTCCTCAATACCAACGCCAAGAAAAACAGCCTGCTTTATTCTTCTTACCTTTTCATTTTTTCTCAATTGATATTAACAAAAAGAATTTTATAATGGATGTTTATGAAAACGGATGTTAAAAGTATTATTGAAACTGCTATTGCGGAAGAAAAAAAGGCGAACTGGTTTTATCTTTTTTGTTTTTTTTAAAAGGAGGGGACTATGATTTACAGAGGTAAATATGTATTGTCGGGATGTGTTGTTGCAATCGTATTTCTTTTTTGTTTAACAGCGAATAGTTTTGCCGGGCCGGCATGGCACATCGAGGGTGAATATTTTGAGGGATGCACCTGCAATCCCGGCTGCCCATGCCTTTTTGGGAGCGAGCCAACCTATAAAAAATGCAAGATCGCCGGTGTTTTTCATATTGAAAAGGGAAAATACGGTGAGTATTCACTGGATGGGCAAACTGTTATCGGAATGACTGATTTTACCGCAGACCCGGACAGCAACTGGATTGTTTTTTATCTCAGCGACAGCGTTTCCGGCATTCAGAAAGACGCCTTGCTGGAGATTTTTAAAAACCGCGTGTTCAACTTTGCCGATGTGCCTTCCGGCAGGATTATTGTAAAATCATTGCCCATTCAAATAGAATCTTCAGAATGGCATAAAAAGGCAGTAGCAGGCGACAATCTTATATTGGAGGTTGAGATATTACGGGGCAAAGGGGATCCGACAAAGCCGCTCCAAATCATAAATAAAAAATTCGCAATATGGGCAAACGAGTTCTGCGCTACCTTGAATATGGGCAAGGCAATTAAACATCGTTTTCACGAGGGGAGCTACGAATGGAATTATGATGAAAGAAGCGGATTTGCCACTACGTTTAAATTTACGAGCAGTAACTGAGTTTGTCATTTACTATTTGCATTAAGAGAGAACACATGGAAACCACAACGATTACAATTTCAAAAGAAATTGTTGAACGATTGAAAATCATTGACGGTGACAGCATAGAGGCGAAACTTGTTAATCTATTAAAGAAGGGGATAGTTTCCCAATTAAAAGAGTGCGAAGATTTTATTTTAAATTATGAAACTAAATATGGGATGAGTTATGAACAGTTTAAAATTTTGTGGGGAAAAAGCCAAATTGAAAATAAATATTCTCACGAATCAGAAAGAGATTGCATGGAATGGGAGGGATTTCAGCATGAACGAGAGAAATGGCTTAAGATGTTGAGAGAATTAAAAGATTTGAAAACTTCTATATGACCGAAACCATTAGTAGTTTTTATGAAAGTGTAATAGAGTTAAAAAAGAAATACCTTCCAAATGCTGAGATAAAAATATTCTATAAGAGATCAGATAAGATTAGTTTTAGAATTTTAATAAAGGAAGAATTTTTTATTGATGTCTATCGGAATACACAAACAGGCAGGGTAGATTTTACGCTTATCAGATATGGAACCCGAATTTTTGAATATGACAATTCCAATGGCTGGCATTATCATCCCGTAGAAAATCCTGATACACATATAAGGTGCAAAGAACTTACTGTGCAGGAAATGTTTCAAAATACTTTGCAAATAATAAAAAAGTGTATCAATTTAATGTTTAGGAATTTCAATCTTTGTAGGGTGGGCATTGCCCACCCTACTCTGTTAAAAGTTGCCGAAGGCCTAATTAATATTTTTTATCTCATTCTTCAAAAGTATGTCATACAATGTATCAGTCATCGTACCTGCTTATAATGCAGAAAAAATAATCGGACAATGTCTGCAGGCCCTGAAGCAACAAAACTACCCCTCAGAGTCCTATGAAATTATTTTGGTCAATGACGGCTCAAGAGACGAAACGGGAAAAGTTGCCCAAAATTTTAACATAAAATACTTCTGGCAGGGAAATCAAGGACCTGCAACAGCCAGGAACAAAGGAGCAAAAGAGGCAAAAGGGGAAATTATTCTGTTCACCGATTCCGATTGCGTTCCGGATCCCAACTGGATAAAGGAAATGATTGCGCCGTTCAATGATCAAAATGTAATGGCAGTAAAAGGGGCTTACAGAAATAAGCAGAAAAGCATTGTCGCCCGTTTTGCCCAGCTTGAGTTTGAGGAACGGTTCGAAATGCTGAAAAAGGCGGAATCGATTGACATGGTCGATACCTATTCCGCCGGATTTCGTAAAGAGACATTCCTTCAACTTGGCGGCTTTGACACCAGTTTTCCCGTCGCGAATAACGAAGATACGGAATTATCGTACCGCATGTCAAAGATGGGATACAAAATGGTATTCAATCCAAACGCCATCGTAGTTCATTTAGGCCATCCGGACTCGATAAAAAGGTATACAAGACTTAAATTCTGGAGGGGATATTGGAGGATGGTAGTGTATAAAAAATTTCCCGATAAGATGCTCAAAGACACCTATACCCCTCAGACGTTAAAATTACAGATTCTTTTTCTGCTCATTTTTTTAGCAAGCATCCCCCTCTCTGTTTTTTTTATTGCGGGTTTATATACGGCAGTTGCTTCCGTCATCTTTTTCTTTCTCCTTTCCCTACCTTTAATGAAATTGGGAATCAGGAAAGACTGCATCATTGGCCTATGCGTCCCGTTTCTCC
>Ga0194113_10002344_pt1 | contig 26006 bp, 27 predicted proteins | sample TA2MahC200mmetaG_FD_146193 | JGI IMG/M metagenome (GOLD analysis project Ga0194113, IMG submission 146193) | Freshwater microbial communities from Lake Tanganyika, Tanzania - TA2015017 Mahale Deep Cast 200m | ecosystem: Environmental > Aquatic > Freshwater > Lake | place: Tanzania: Lake... | reverse complement strand
TGAAATGTCAATATATTTCTGAAAAAACGTCTCACAACATTTTGCCTTGTGAAGGCTGAAATTGTATTTGATGGGTAGATGGTCTAGCTTCGGTGGTAATTTTCAACTGTTAAAGTCGAGTCTGAGCTACTAGCTCCCTGTAGAAGTCGGTGCCGCTGAAAACGGTCTCTGCAGCCCTTGACCTTCAGTGGTAGAGGAGTATGTCGTGGGTCATGACTGGTGGCAATGCCGCTGTGTAGCCTTACTGTCCACTTGCTCGCTCTTATAGACCTCGTTGACGCATGCCTCTGCCTTGGAGACTTCATTGACACATGGGAGTCCTTCTGATTCCACCCAGGCTATCTCCTATACCAGGTAACGGCTGGTCTCCGTGACAGCCACATATCACCAATAATATGTAGCGGACTTTATACCCAAGGAGGCACTTTAATATTTGTATTTTCAAAATAGTCATCATCTAGAGGTCGCTGGGCAACACCTGAGTTCATAGCAGCTCTAGCTACTCCATGAGTCACCGCCAAGTGTGCTTTAGGGTCAAGGGGGTTTGGGATAAGTTCTCCCTCAGTGGTAGCACCAGCAATAGCTAGAGCAGCAGCCTTGTATATCTCATAGGTAAGCTTGTTAGCCAGTGCGTCTAATGCTCCGCGCCAAATTCCGGGATAGCCAAGCAAGTTGTTGACTGTCCTGCCATCGACAGCCAGAGCAGCACCTGATGCTCTGGCAAGCTCTGGGGCAATTTCTGGATATGGATTCGATAAAGCAAAGATAATCTGCCCTTTTTTCACCATTCCTGGTTGGATGAGTCCTTTCACCCCACTCGTAGCAATAACGATATCAGCCGTTTTCATAATTTCATCAAAGCTGGATGGTATGCCTCCTTGCTCCACATGCCGTCTCACAGTGGCTTCGGTCTTTGCTACCCCTAACGTAGGATTACCTGTGTAACGCAATAGAAATTTCCCAATAGAGAGGCCAGCAGCACCCAGACCAATATTCCCAATTTTTGCTTCTTGTAGTGTGCGATTAGTAAGCTTACAAGCATTAATTAAAGCTGCCAGTACTACCACAGCAGTTCCCTGTTGGTCATCATGCATAACAGGAATGTTTAGTTCGTTCTCTAACCTGTCCTGAATAAGGAAACATCTTGGCGATGCTATATCTTCCAGATGAATGCCACCAAATGTCGGAGCAATGCATTTCACCGTTTCCACGATTTTATCAGGGTCTGTAGTGTCCAGTAAGATAGGAATCCCACTGATTCCGACCAATTGTTGAAGTAGAGCAGCCTTTCCTTCCATGACTGGCATTCCTGCCAGCGGGCCAATGTTTCCCAATCCAAGAATAGCTGTCCCATCAGTAACAATAGCTACAGAATATGCAATGCTAGTGTAAGTATCCTTATTACTTGGCCGATCCAAGATTAAATTACACACCTCAGCTACTCCCGGAGTATACACCCTTCTCAGAACATCTACTGATGTGATAGGAACAGTGCTGACCATCTTAATCTTTCCGTTTTTGTGGAGGTCAAGCACCTCATCTCTGACTTCAAGAACAATGACCTCTTTAATTTTCGACACTTCATCTATTAAGTGTTTGAGATGCTTCTCGCTATCCAAGAGCACCTCGACGTCTCTGACCGTGTAATGTTGTCCCAAATGCACCGTTGTTACATTTCCAATATCTACCCCGACTCTACCAATGGTTGTAGTCAACTTGCCCAAAGTACCAGGGACGTTAGCATTCTTACAACGTAAAGTCCTAGCAATCTTGTAATTGGCATTGTCCATTACGCTATCCCCTTATGTCTCAAATCACGGCAATTCGACCTCTGCGATATATTATAGATATATTATAACTAGTAACGAACTACACGTACCAGATGATTTTCTGGCCCGAGAATCAATGGACTTTATTAGATTCTACTCTCGGTTCATTATTTCATTATAGAGAAACTTCTATGACACAGTTCATCTTCTTGTGAAGCCTGTTGAACTTTTCATCGTAGTGTGCAATCTCGTCAGGCGACCAGAGATGATTTCAAATGTACTATCGGACTGTCCGCGGTAGCTTGGTCGCATTGGTGAAACAGATGAAACAGTGGATTAGCCAGCCCAAAGCCAGGATATGGCTAATGCGGCTAAGAGAGTGTCACCTCTGTTTCCTTCACTAAGCTGGACAGGGAATTGAGAAGGAAGTCCCGTGCGTCAAGGATTTCCAGAAGGACAGGCTTGCCTCCCTCATTGAGTGGGCAATAAGCTGTCCAGATTCTTCGGCATAAACGATTGGCTTCTGGGAAAGCTCAACCAGTAGAGCATCTACATCCTTGCTATATCTAATCTTTGTCATATCGCTCCCTCCTCCCTGGATAGAAGGTAATTACCACGATCTCGTCATGATGTTCCTCGTAGACTACCCTCAACACATGATTAAGGTCAAGACCCTTTTGGGCAATTTTCCGTCCGTGGTAACCTTTCATTAACTGCTCTGGCTTAGCTATAACGTTCTGGGTCAGTTCCATATCCAAAGGCAGACCATGTGCTTTCAATATCTCCAATTTCAGAAGAGTGTGGTCACTAAACCTTATAACATACATATTTTAGCATTCCCCTCAAGTGAATGCCACCTGAAAATTGTAAATAGAGCAATCACGATGGTCTAATCGTTCAAGCCGGTTAGACGACACCCTTGGCGACAGCGCTATCTTGGTAAAAATCAGTTGTTTTTGGCCAATTATAGGGCTAGCTCTTGCCAATGCGGAACATTTTAGTGCCGCAGACCGGGCAGACCCCCTGGGTCGCGGGCTTATCATTCTTCATCTTTATGTTTCTGGCGTCCTTCATTTCTTTCTTGGTGCGGCACTTCATACAATATGCTTGCATCTCATTATTACCTTTCTGTGGATTTAGAGGGCAGAATAGCAGAGAGAAGCTAAAGCGTCAACGGTAGGGAAGGTAAAGGATAAGGATAAAAGGGAAGCAGCCTTAAGGCTTCTTGCCCGGGCTAACCAAGAAGGTGTAGACTCTGTGTCCAAAGCATTGCAGACGGAAATAAAGGAGACGTGTGGAGTTAAAGATTGGGACGCTTTTCATCTGGCAGCGGCTATTGGTGGTAAGGCTCAATTCTTCATTACCGTCGACAAGTATATAATAAGGCGGGCTGAGGCAATAGAAAAATTTGGAATTAGGGTGAGAGACCCTTTAGGATTTCTTCAGGAGGTGAAGTATGAGCAGCGAACTTAAAGTATTGGAAAAGGTGCTCAAGATGGCGGAAAAAGAGCTTACCCTTGAGGAGTACGCTAGATTTTTAGCGGCAATTACTCCCAAGGTGGGTGATTCTGTGGCCGAGATTAGAGACTACCGGGGCAAAGCCACCTATGATGAGATACTCGAGGAGCTAAAGAAGAGGACAAAGATCGTTTCCTGATTAAGGAGATGGCTATAGGCCAAGATAGAAAGGCTGATAAGCTGACCAGGTGCTGCGTTTATGCCAGGGTTTCCACCGAAGAGCAGGCGGAAAAGGATCTCTCCATCCCCTTCCATCTGGAGCGATGTCGCTATTACGCTCAGGGCAAGGGCTGGGAAGTAGTTAAGGAGTTTGTTGATGCTGGGGAAAGCGCCAGGACAGACAAGAGGCCTGACTTCCAGAAGATGATCGCTGCCGCCCGAAATAAGGAGTTTGATGTCATCTTGGCGCATAAGTTTGACCGCTTCGCCCGGAATGACTACGATTTCATCGTCTACGAAAAGGAGCTTGAGGACCTCAGCATAATCGTGGAAAGTGTCAGTGAGCCCGGCGATGCCTCTACACCTGCAGGCTACATCGGCCGGAGGATGATGCAGGTCATCAGCACCTGGTACTCCAAGAACCTGGCTATTGAGGTCAAGAAGGGGATGCAGAAAAAGATGAAAACGGTGGTTGGCCCAAACCGGTACCCTTTGGTTACTCTAACAAACACGATAAGAACTCAGCCTGGGTGGAAGTTGACCCGGAAAAAGGTAAATTCATTACCCAGGTCTTCAGGGAGATGGCTACTGGGAAGTGGACATTGGAGGAGTGGGCAGACCATCCTACAGTCTGGGTTACAGGGGTAAATTTGGCAACAAGATACCCAAGACAACCTGGAGCAATATCTTCCACAACCGCTTCTATCTTGGTGAAACCTGGCTCAAGAGAGGGGACGTCCCGATTAAAGGAAATCATGAGCCCTTAGTTGACGAGGTTATTTTCGCTCAGGTGCAGCAAATACTGGCCGAGCATGATAAGCACCGGCAGCGGATAAGACGCCATAAATACCTGTTGAAGGGCTTGGTCTACTCCGTAGATGCCGGTAGTGCCTGCTGGGCAGAGACACACCCCAGAAAGAAAGCAAGCTACTACCGCAGCCGGGAAGAGGTTGACGGAGCCCATATTTTCTACAACACCAAAGACGTTGAGTCTCAGATTCCTGATGTTATAGGAGCAATTACCATTGATGATTGGGCCCGCCAGGACTTAAGGAAGGAGCTGGCGAGATGGTTTGATGCCGAGGCTAATGAAGATGGTGAACTAAAAAGAGCTGAGACAAGGCTAGCCAAACTTGAGCGTGTGGAGAAGAATCTTCAAAGGCTAGCCATCGAAGAGGAAATTTCCTTCGAAGACTTCAAGGAGCATAGGACTCGGATTGAAGCCGAGAAAGCCAGATTGAAAAACACTGTCGATGCTATTAAGCAACGCCAACACCTTGTGAAGGCCGACTTTGAGATTGCCCTGCAGTTGGCTAATGAGCTTGACTTTCTCTTTGGCAAAGGGAACTTTGATGAACGTCGCCTGCTATGTGAGACTGTGTTCAAACGTATCTACGTGGAAGACGGCAAAATCACCGAAGTGGAACTCAACTCATCCTTTAGCCTTATCGCTACAAAGGCTAAAAGTTCGGGAACTGTCCTAAGTGGTGGAGCTGATGGGATTCGAACCCCCTGACCTTCCCGACTTCAGTCGGGACGCTCTCCCAATTGAGCTACAGCCCAAAGCCTTGTGAAACTCAAAGGTCATCAATGCTTTAGAGGCCGACCCCATGCATCCTTGCGCCACTCGCTAGCAATGAGAATGAAATCAGTAAGCCACCAGACACCAAAGCAGCTCAACGTAACGAGCTTGACGATTGCAGAGCGTGTTCTACCGATATAAAAACGGTCAGCCCCAAAGAACCCAAGAAAGAGGGATAGAAGAAGGGCTACCCGCCAGCTTTTTGGATTTGGATTAGACCTAGATTTAGGCATGTACCACCTAAATTTATAGCACTCCTACCCAGCGTAATATAGAGCGCAAGCCGAAATAACCCAGATAGGCAATTGCAATGTTCTTTAAGGCCTTGCCTCCCCAGCACAAAAAGAAGAATTTGACCAGCCCAAATCGGAGCATTCCGGCAATGGCTGCGAACGGATAAAACAAGGGATTTAGGATAGCTGACATTAGAAAGACAGCTATCTCACCACGACGACGTATCCAATCAGTAAACTTGTCAACGAATTGGTGATTAAGATTTTGTACAGCTTTCTGTCCACCCCAGCCACTTAGATAAATACCAATGCTGCCAATTGCTTCCCCTAAGCCAGACACGATTCCAATCAGGGCCGGGTTTAGCACGCTACCTAAGGTAAATACAACTAAAATACCTGGTATAGGCACAAAAACAGTAGCACCAGCAAGAATGCTGATAACGAAGGCACCAAAGTAACCATAGTGTTGAGCCTGCCTGACATAGTCCCAGTAAAAAACAACAGCAACACAAGAAGCAATGGTAAGCGTTAATGCCACACCGCCTATAATATATTCTCTTTTTCTCGATTCCGTCTTTGCTGCCATCGCCACTTCCGAAGACTCTTCTGTTTAAGTTAACTACCTCACCTATTTCTTGCGCCAAAATTAGTTTTAAGGAAATCTCTGATTTGTCTCTGTATCCATGGGGCTTCCCAGGTATATTCATGTCCTGGGGCATTAAAACAATGAGAGAACATTCTCGGTTTCCCTATAAGACGATACCAGACCCACTTAAAAGGAGCGGCCAAAACAATCTTAGCTCCAACTCTCAAATTCCCTTGTGACAGAACATCGGGGATGACCCCATTGCTATCTACCGCTATCGTTCTCTCTGTAATTATCCGCCATGATTTATACTGAAAGGGAAAGCCTAATTCAATGCTATAGACCGGATAAGACCGCCCTAACTGTCGCATAACTGAACTACCGAAGGCAGCCCCCTGACTTATCCCTACCAAGAGCACTTTAATATTATTGACATGCGTGAGGATAAATCGCAGCCAAGCTGCCATTATCTTTGCCTTATGCGCAAAGAAGCGGAATTGTTCTCTTAAGTCACGCATCTGCTCCCACCAACCTCTGCCACTGCGGAAGTACTGCGTCAGGAACGAATTATATCCCATCTCCTCTATGACAGCTTCGATTCCGACTACTATGCTTCTCTCCCACTCCAGGCATCGGTTAAGTTCGGCGTGCCCCCAACCACCAGGATTATGAACAATAAGAAAGTCCTTGCCCCTAGCTCCAGCACAAACATCTAAAAGTTGATTAGCGAAGTCACTAGCCGCCTCCTCATTTTCAAAAAGTTGCTCAGCCAAGCTATAGGCTTCTTTCTTTAAATTTTGTTCCACACTAGCCATCTTCAGTTCCTTGGGGCATTATTTGTCTTCATGGGGCAGCTTCATCATGAAGCTCCTTACCAACCGCATCAATTAGGGAGTACTTTGCTCTCTTCTCACTTACTGAATTACCCCTTTGCTTGAGATAGAGTGCGTTGTCCTGCTGCCAAACCCAGAGATTATGCCCGCGGTGAAGCCAGGCTCCGACAGATTGCCTCGACGGATAGGCAACAAAAACAACCTCTGCCACTCTGTTGAGCTCGACTAGTGCCTTTTTGGCATGCTCAATTGTTGGCAGGTGTTCCAATAAATGACTGGCAAAAGCGGCTCCGAAAACTTTGTCACAGAATGGAATTTGAGTAACATCGGCAATCACCCCATAAGGGTGAATCCCCAGAGCCTGCCGCTCAATATCGAGACAGACATCACCATCGCCATGTGCCGGCATATTCATCCAGCGACGGATTCTCCTGTTACTCCATGGCCCACCGGCTACTAGCAACGGTTTGCCAAGCTTCTGGGCATAGACAATAGCAGCCTTATATCTTTTGCTTTTTTGCGAAATCTCGCCACACCAGACGGCTAATTGCCAGCTCACTACACCAAGCGATATTCCCGCAACACAGGATAAGGCGATGTGCAATTTTTGATTACATTCCCTTCTAAATTCCTAGGACTTTAAAAAGTGAAGTCAGCCCAAAATAGCCACAAAATGCTATGAATGAGCTTTTTACTATATTACCCAGCAAGGAGTAAAGGATGAATTTCCATGCAGGAAAACGGAGTGACGCCATGGCAAGAGTCATGGGCAAATGCAAAGGATTTACTATGGCTGACATCAAAAACACAGCCAGCGAGCCACGCCGCTGTGCCCACTCAACAGCTTTGACATACAAGTGCTTGTTAAACGTAAAAGCCAGTTGCTGAGACAGGTCCCTGCTCCCATAACCAACCATGAAGGTAAGTAATTGCCCCAAACACGCGCCAAGTCCCGAGGTTATTCCTACGACTATCGGCGCTCCTATGCCCATTTTAGGTGCCAAGACTGATGGCAGCGTAAATACCAGAAGCCAATAGGGGACAGGTATGGCAATCATGCTCAACAAACTCCCACCAAGGAAAGCAACAATGAGCATGCCTAAAAGACCATACTGCGCCACATATTTTGCGCTAATCAGGTAATCTTTGTAGTAAATGGCGGCGAGGCAAAGGATAATAGTCAGTACCAGGGATAGGACACCTAATACAATTGTTTTTTGGGATAAACGAGTCTTAACTCCCTCACCTACCGATACAGCATCACTTCGTGAGGAATTCCCCATTTACTTAGCTACCTTAGCTCTTTTTTTGTTGCTGAAGGTTAACCTCTCGCCCTCAACACCAACAACCACAGTATCTCCGTCTTTTATGTCGCCTTGTAGTATCCGACCGGACAGAGGATTCTCCACATGACGTTGGATTGCCCGACGTAACGGACGGGCGCCAAAAGCCGGCTCATAGCCCTCTTTAAGCAGCCATGATTTTGCCTCATCATCCAGCTCCAACTTGATATTTCTATCAGCCAGCCGTTTCTCCACCTCCAAAATCAGCAAATCAACAATCTTCTCCAAATGCTCTTGAGTCAGCGGCTGGAAGATGATGATATCATCTATCCTGTTCAGAAATTCCGGGCGAAATGTCCGTTTCAGTTCAGTTTCTACAGCGCTTTTCAGCCGTTGCTGTTCGCCTTTCTCCTGGCGGGAGAATCCGATAGCTTGACGCTGGAATTCCTGAGTACCCAGGTTGCTGGTCATTATCACCACAGTGTTTTTGAAATCAACCGTTCTACCATGGCCATCAGTCAGCCGGCCATCTTCCAGTATCTGAAGAAGAATATTAAAAACGTCAGGATGTGCCTTCTCAACCTCATCGAAAAGAATCACCCGGAATGGTCGCCGGCGAACTGCTTCGGTTAGTTGCCCTGCCTCCTCATAACCCACATATCCCGGCGGAGCACCAATGAGCCGGGACACCGTATGCTTTTCCTGAAATTCAGACATATCCAGACGTATCATGGCATCTTCATCATCAAACAGGAACTGAGCCAGAGCCTTGGCCAGTTCTGTTTTACCAACACCTGTAGGACCTAAAAAGATGAAGCTGCCTACGGGTCGCTTGGGGTCTTTAAGCCCGGCCCGTCCTCGCCTGACAGCCTCAGAAATAGCTGATACCGCTTCCTCCTGATTTACAATCCTCTCATGTATCCTTTCTTCCATATGAAGCAACTTCTCAGCCTCGCCTTCCAGCATCCGTGAGACCGGAATACCCGTCCACTTGGAAACTAGCTCAGCTATAGTATCTTCATCCACTACACTGTCGATTTTCTTCTCTTTACGCCACTCGGACTCTTTCTGGTCACGCTCTGGCTCAAGCTGCAACCTTTGTGACTTTAACTCGGCCATCCTTTGATAGTCTCCTCGTTGAGAGGCCGCCTCCTCTTCGTCTTGGAGATGCTTAATCTTCTCATCCATCTCTTTAATATCCGATGGTTTACTTTCCATATCAATGCGCAATTTACTTGCCGCCTCGTCAATAAGGTCGATAGCTTTATCTGGCAGAAACCTGTCCGAAATATAACGCTGGCTGAGTCGAGCAGCAGCCATCAGAGCTGAGTCGTCAATTTTTATCTTATGATGAGCTTCATATCTGGGACGTAGGCCACGCAACATCTCTATGGTCGCCTCAACACTAGGCTCACTGAGAAACACAGGCTGCAACCTCCGTTCCAGCGCTTTATCCTTCTCAATATGCTCCCGATACTCATCCAAAGTAGTTGCCCCGACACACTGGAGCTCACCTCGAGCTAATGCCGGCTTCAACATATTGCTGGCATCTATTGCACCCTCAGCAGCCCCAGCACCAACTACGGTATGCATCTCGTCTATAAACATGATAATCTCGCCGCTAGCCTGACGCACTTCATCCATAACTGCTTTCAACCTCTCCTCAAATTCACCGCGGAATTTGCTGCCAGCAACCAGCGCGCCCATGTCAAGAGCAACTACCCTTTTGTTCTTCAAAGAATCGGGGACATCGCTAGCCACTATTTTCTGGGCTAATCCCTCAGCGATAGCCGTTTTGCCCACGCCAGCCTCGCCAATAATAACAGGGTTGTTTTTGGTGCGCCGGGTCAATACCTGCATCACCCGCTTAATCTCGTCATCACGCCCAATCACCGGGTCGAGCTTACCCTGGCGAGCTAACTCGGTAAGGTCACGCCCATATTTCTCCAGAGAACGATACCTGCTCTCAGCGGTCGGGCTGTCAACCCGGTGACTACCACGGATATCCTGAAGCGCCCGGTAAATCTTCTCCTGGTCAATGCCGAACTCCTTTAGAATCGTGGCTGCCTCTCCCTTATCTTCACCAGCAATAGCAATCAGTAGATGCTCAGTGCTGATGAAATCATCCTTAAGTCGGTCAGCTTCGCGAGCGGCATTATCCATGAGGCGAGCAATTCGAGGGGTAGCATAAATCTGGGCTGATTCATAGGACGCCTTTGGAGCACGGTCAAGACCAGCTTCAACTCGCTTTTTAACAGCCTCTGCATTCACGCCCAACCTCGCCAATATCTGCGAGGTCAAGCCACCCTCCTGCTCCAGCAAAGCAAGCAAGATATGTTCCACATCCCACTGGACATGGTGATAACGACTAGCAATAGCCTGTGAAGCAGCCAGTACTTCCCGGGCCTGCTCAGTGAATCTTTCCGGTCTCATAAGCCTCTGTTACTTCTCTCCAGATTCCTCCTTGATGAGCTTGTCCCGGTAGCCGATAACATAGGAACATTCAGGACCGTTACATTTCTCCATCTTGAGGCTGATTTTCTTATCGAATTTCTGCTTCTTATCCTCGAGAGCTTTCTGCTTGTACCGGTTATACCAGGCGCACCTAGTCGACCAATCCTTATTGACCATGATAGTGACGAAGTCATCAACCAATTCACAGCGGATAGTAGTCGCCGTAATCTGCCACTTAGCTGGCTGAAGTTCCGTCTTTGTCTTTGTTTTAGGCATCGTTAACCCCCTTTTTAAGTTTTTTCTGAAAGCTCATCTTGCCTGAGCTGTTCAATTTCAAACTCCATTTCCTGAATCCGACGTTGCATCTCTGTCATCTTCTCCGCCATGCGCATCACCACTTCCACACCGGCTAAATTTATACCCAGGTCATCCATCAATGTCTTAATATGTCGCAGGCGTTCAATATCGGATTCTGAATAGTAGCGAATGTTCCCCTGGGAACGATATGGCTCCACCAAGCCAATTCTCTCATAATAACGTAATGTGTGGGTCTCCACACCGACTATTCTAGCCGCGACACTTATCACATATCTGGGTTCAGAATCTGACGAATTCATATTATCTTACCACCTCAACAACCTTATATCAATACCTAATTAGGACGATATGCTCGTAACTGCTCGAAAAGCTGTCTTTCCTGCTGTGTCAATTTCGTCGGCAGCATCACCTTCACTTTGGCAAACAAGTCACCTCGTGAAGAATCGTTCAGATGCTGCATGCCCTGACTTGCCAGACGAAACACCTTCCCATTCTGCGTCTCTGGCGGCACCTTTAAAGCCACCCTTCCCTTAAGTGTCGGCACTTCCACCTCACCGCCGAGCATGGCTGTAACCAAAGAAATAGGAACCTCGACATGAAGGTCATCGTTCTTGCGTTCAAAGACCCTGTGTGGCAATACCTTCACTACCAGATAAAGGTCGCCTTTAGACCCATCATAACTTTGACTGCCTTGACCAGCAATACGCACCTTCGAACCATCATTAACCCCGGCTGGAATTTTAACTTCGAGCCGCCTAGGTTTCAGTATCCTGCCTGAGCCGCCACAAGTAGCACATCGCGTTCTGCCGGCTTTACCACTACCAGCACAAGACGGGCAAGGCTCATCCGCTTGAAGTTGAAGAACGCGCTTTGTCCCATGATAGGCTTCCTCCAAAGTCACCTCCACAGGATATTCTATGCTCCTGGCCTTTGCAGAACGGCGAGCCGTGCCTGTGCCACTACCAAAACCCTGAAAAATATTACCAAAGACATCACCGAAATCACCCAGGTCACCGAAGTCAAAGGTAGTATGCGTGCCTCCCGTACCGAAATCCCGATAAGCTCCCTGACCAGCTTTGGCAAACTGCTCAGCATATTGCCACTGGTCGCCATAGCGGTCATACTTCTTTCGCTTCTCCGTATCGGAAAGCACCTCATACGCCTCATTTATCTCCTTAAACTTGGCCTCAGCCGCCTTATCCCCAGGATTGACATCAGGATGATATTTACGGGCAAGCCGCCGATAGGCGTGTTTTATCTCTTTCTCGGCGGCACTACGGCTCACACCTAAAATCGCATAATAGTCTTTTCCCGGCATTGTATTCACCTGAACCATATTATAAATGGCTTTTTTAACAATGTCAAGTATTTTTGTTTAAAAAGTTTGATAAATTATTATTAAAACTCTCGACAAATTTATTAAAGTATCTTATAATTTTTTGTGAGTGGAGCTCAATACCATAAATAAAAGGAGGAATGATTATGAACATTGTACGTTGGGAACCATTCAGAGAGATGATGAGCTTGAGGGATGCTATGGACAGGTTGTTTGAGGATAGCTTTGTCCGGGCTCCGCGTTTGTGGCCCAGACTTGGAGAGTGGGAACTGCCCGTTGATATGTACCAAACTGGCGACGATGTGGTAGTGAAGGCGGCTATCCCCGGGCTCAAGCCGGAAGAGGTGGATATCTCCATCAGCGATGATACCCTCACCATCAAAGGTGAACACAAGGAGGAGCAGGAGGTCAAAGAGGAGAATTACTTCTACAAGGAGCGCCGCTACGGCACATTCACGCGCTCATTACTTATTCCAGTAAAGGTCAAGAGCGACAAAGCAGAGGCAGTCTTTGAAAACGGGGTCCTCACTCTAACTCTACCCAAGGCCGAAGAGGTCAAGCCAAGACAAATCAAAGTCAAGGCAAAACAAATTGCCGAAGGCAAGAAAACGGAAGCAAAAAGCTAAAAAGTTTAACAATGAGCTCCACTCGCTAATTCCCAAATCTCAAGAAATTGTTGCACAATCCTGGCTGTAGCCCCCCATATCACCTGCCCCTCATATTTATACGTATAGTTAATGAAGACTTGGTTGTCAAACACATAGCTCTCCTGCTCCCAATCGTCCCTATGTGACAAGGCTGAGATAGGCACATCAAAAATTTCGTCAATCTCATCATGGCTTAGTCTAAACTCATAAGGGTAAGGGATAAAAGCAACGAAAGGTGAGATATTAAAGCGCGATGTTGTTGTGGGGATGTCATCCAATTCCCCCAGAATCTCCGCATCTTCAGCTTTAAGACCAATCTCTTCCCAGCTCTCTCTAAGAGCTGTTTCCAACAGGCTGGAATCAGCTTCACTGTGTGCCCCGCCGGGGAACGAGACCTGCCCCTTATGAGACGGTACCCGTTCGCTCCTCTTGGTGAACAGAAGATGATATTCCCCACCTTTGCAGAAAATCGGAACGAGGACTGCTGCCTTAATCAGCCCTTTGTCTTCAAAGCTCGTCTTCTGTCGCAAAGAAAGAATTTCTTTGAGCTTTTCTTTCATAACCTACCAATCATACATCAGCCTCATTTATAACACAAATGCACAGCTTACACAGCCAACCTATCTAAAATTTGCTAAGAACTTGAGTCATCAGATATACTGAAAAGTTGAGGCTCATTATCCATGACAAACAATCGAGACTATTACGAAATAATGGGAGTGCCCAGAAATGCCAGTGACGAGCAAATAAAGAAAGCTTTCCGCAAGTTGGCTTTCCAATATCACCCTGACCACAATAAAGATGCTGGCGCTGAAGACAGATTCAAAGAGATAAACGAGGCATATGAAGTTCTCTCCGATACCAGAAAGCGAGCCTCTTATGACCGGTACGGCCGCGTGGCTACTTCAGACCTGTTTGGCTTTGAAGACTTCAGCTTTGGCGGCCTAGGCGATATCTTCGATGCCTTTTTCGGTGCTACTACCACAAAAGCTAAACGCCGTGCTCCTCAAAAAGGAGCTGACCTGCGAGCAAATCTCACCTTATCTTTCGAGGAAGCTGTCTTTGGCGCAGATAAGCAGTTCGAGACCTGGCGTGTGGAAAACTGCTCTCTATGCCATGGCATCGGCAGCCAACCGGGAACAAACCCTCAAAAATGTTCTAATTGCAATGGTAGCGGCGAAGTGCGCAGAATCCAGCAAAGCCTTTTCGGGCGTTTTATTCACACCACTACTTGTCCACATTGTCATGGTGAAGGTACAGTGATTACCCAGCCTTGCCGCCAGTGCAAAGGTAATGGCAAGGAAAAGGTAAAGCGTAGCCTGACAGCCACCATCCCACCAGGTATAGACGAAAATCACCAGATCCGCTTAAGCGGCGAAGGCGATGCCGGAAGATACGGTGGCTCCCCAGGCGACATCTATATAACGGTTTCCATAAAACCCCATAAGTCATTTGTCCGCAAAGGCATTGACATCCTCTATGAGCTACCCATCAATTTCGCTCAAGCCGCACTTGGAGATGATATAGAAGTGCCATTGCTGGACGGCAAAACAATACTGAAAATACCGCCCGGTACTCAGAACGGGAAAGTGTTCCACATCAAAGGCAAAGGGGTACCTCGCCTCAATAGCAGGGGGAGAGGAGACCAACTGGTCTTAATCCGGGTGATAACTCCTCAATCTATGGACTCAAATCAACGCCGACTCTTCGAAGAACTGGCCAAAATACTACCCACAGCTAAAATGCCGAAAGACGAAGGCCATAAAGTAATCGAGGATACAGCCAGCAAGGATTAGACTATTGACTCCGGCTTCAACCCGTTCTTAAATCGGGTTGATATCTCAACTGGCGATAGTGATTCAAATAGCACGCTGTATACCAGGTTGATAATCGGCGCTTTTAATCCCAGCTTGTTTACCAAACGGTGGGCAGCTATAGTTGTATCAATTCCCTCAGCAACGTGAGCCATAGACGCAGTTATATCACCCAATGAACGTCCTTTGCCTAATTCATAACCAACATAGTGATTACGGCTCAGCGGGCTGTTACCAGTAGCTATCAGGTCACCCAGACCAGCCAGCCCGTAAAAAGTGCTCGTTTTAGCCCCCAACGCTATCCCCAGCGAAACAACCTCATTCCATCCCAAAGTGATATACGCAGCCTTGGCATTGTTACCCAAGTCTAAACCATCCATCATTCCAGCCCCTAAGGCAATAACATTTTTCAAGGCACCGCACAACTCAACGCCAACAATATCATCACTGACAAAAACGGAGAAGTTGGGCGAATCGAGTAACTCCTGTGTCTTTCTGGCCACTTCGATATCATGGCCAGCTATCACCGAAGTAGCCGGTAAGCCCTGGGAAATCTCCCCGGAAAGATTCGGCCCGGAGAGAGCGCATATTTTTTCAGTCGACATCTGGGCAACCTCCTCCACCATCACCTCTGACATCCTTTTGCCGGTTTCTGCCTCCAGCCCCTTGGCTACACTGACCAGAATCATAGAAGCATCCAAACGAGAACTGAGCAGCTTCATATTCTGCCGCATACGTTGAGCTGGCACAGCACAGATTACAAATTGCGCTGAATGCAACGCCTCATCAATGTGGCTAGTAAAAGATAGGCATTCAGTAGAAGCTGTTTTCGGCAGGTGATTTTGCTGCTCTTGTCTCAGCTCCCTGGCCTTAGCTTCGGTCCTCGCCCAGACGTTAATCTCTATTTCTTTATTCGCCAATAATCTACCCAGAGTATTACCCCAAGTAGTGGCACCAATAATAGCAACCTTGGACATAATTGAGGTTATGAAAAGCTGGTCACAAGTCTACTTTGCTACCCTTTTCACCGAGCTTAGCCTCGGTGCCAGCCTGCAGGCGGTTGATATTGCTGCGGTGCTGATAAACAATCAGTGCAGCAGCTATCAGGCTATAAATTAAGTAGACGGGAGGGAACCCAAAAGCCACCGTCAACACCATAAACAAGCAGAGTATACCTAGTGAGCTAAGAATAGAACCCAGTGACATGTATCTACTTAGCAAGACTGTCACTATCAGAATTAAACCACCAAACAAAGCTGCTACCGGCCAAATGGCAAACCAGGCACCATAGTAAGCAGCCACACCTTTGCCACCACGGAACTTAATGTACACCGACCAGTTATGCCCCACCATCACCATCAAAGCCGCTATGACCTGACCCCACTGCCAATTAAGCACAAAACCACCTATGGGCAGTACACTATCACCTATGATGAACTTGGCCAGCATTACTGGCGCAATTGCCTTAGCTAGGTCGAGAGCCATAACAATAGCTCCTGCCCTGAAGCCTAGAACCCGCAACACGTTGGTGCCACCAATGTTACCGCTGCCGCGTTTGGAAATATCAACCCCTGCCATCCGCTTGCTGATTATCAAAGCAAACGGGATAGCCCCCAGAAGATAGCCGATTACTGCCACAATTATAAATTTGCTCACTATCATGCTGCCTTACCACCCACCCTTCCAAGTTTCTTTGATGGCGCCTTCTTGAAAAAAAGTCTTAACGAAGTGCCAGAAAATCCGAAGGTCTGTCTGAGTCTGTTCTCCAAATAACGCTGATAAGAAAAGTGCACCAGCTTGGGGTCATTAACCAAAAAAGCGAAGCTCGGGGGATTAACACCAGCTTGATAGGCACGAATAACTTCCAGGCGTTTGAAGCCTTTCCGCGGCGGCGCGTGAGATATCACTGCCTCTTTAATCAGCTTATCTATCACGGTATTAGGCAATTGCTTCTGTCTTTCCTGCCATACTTCCAGAGCTTTAGGTATTACCTTATCTATATTATGCCCTAATTTTGCCGAAACATAAAGGGCAGGTGCATGAGACATGAATTTCAGCCGCTGCTCAATCTGCTGAGCATACGCCTCCTTCGGCTGTCCAGAAACAAGGTCCCACTTGTTAACCACCAATACCATTCCTTTACCAGCCTGCTTGATGTAACCAGCAATGTGGACATCCTGGGCAGTAATAAACTCGGTGGCATCGGTAACCAGCAAAGCAATATCGCAGCGATTGATAGCCCGCAAAGCTCGAATTACGCTGTAATACTCCACTCCAGCATCAACGCGTCCTCGTCGCCTGATACCAGCGGTATCAATCAACAACACCTCTTGACCATTATAACTAAAAACGGTATCAACGGCATCTCTGGTTGTTCCTGGAACCTGGTCAACAATAGCCCTCTCCTCACCGACGATAGCATTCAGCAACATCGATTTCCCCACATTAGGTCGCCCCACAATAGCCAACTTAGGTCTCTCATAATCAACAAGGGCAGGCGAAGGTTTAGGAAAAAGAGAGGTCACCGCCTGCAACAGGCTGTTTATACCTCGGCCGTGTTGAGCACTGATAGCTACTGGTGTGCCAACGCCCAACCGATAGAAATCAGCTATCTGGCTCTCCAATTTGGCATTATCTGCTTTATTAGCCACCAAAACTATCGGCTTGTTGCAGCTACGCAACTGGTCAGCAATTTCCTGGTCAGCAGCAATTACCCCGTCGCAAATATCCACCAAAAAAATAATCACATCGGCTTCGGCTATAGCCACCTCCACCTGGTCTTTAATTTTTTGGCTTAAAGAAGAACCTGGCCTTGGCTCCAAGCCGCCGGTATCAACTAAAGTCACTTCCTGGTCCTGCCAAAAAATATCAGCAAAGACACGGTCACGCGTTGTCCCCGGCAGGTCTTCAACAATAGCTACCGGCTCACCTACCAAGCGATTGAACAACGTTGACTTGCCAACATTGGCTCTACCTATTATAGCTACAACCGGTTTCATAATTTATTTACTCTTACGACGGCAACTCTAACAACTAATATTTTAAGCATACCACTCGCTTATCGAACCCTTAAATCGGCTACAGAAACCAGGCCTTCCGTTATCACTCTACCCCCACACACAGGTGAACCTTCAGTATACCACGGATGTCAACTTGATATATGAGAATGCTGAAAAAGTCAGGGATTTACCCTTGAATTACTTTCTTACGCTAAGGTATTATTCATTCAGCAATTCTACTAAGGAGTATATCTAATGCTGAGAGCGAAATCAAACCAGTTTTCCTTCTACGGTGACCACATTTATGACCGGGTGATACCAGAAACGCACTTCCTCAAGCTTCTGGATAAAGTGGCCGATTTCTCCTTCGTTAATGACCTCTGTCGGGATGCCTATAACCCGGATTTGGGGAGGCCAGCATACGAGCCGGCGATGATGTTCAAGATACTCTTCCTCCAGTTTCTCTACGATATCTCTGACCGCAGGATAGAAGAAGAGGTAAATTTCAATCTTATCCTTAAATGGTTTGTGGGATTGGCTATTGACGAATCACCACCCGACGCGACAAGCCTTACTCGTTTTCGTGAACGCCTTGGGGAGGAGAGATTTGCCAGCATCTTTAATCAAATCGTGTCTCTGGCGAGAGAGAAGGGACTCATCTCAAACCGTCTCTCCATTGTGGACAGTACCCATGTCAGGGCAAAGGTGGACACCTTCAAAATGCAGGCTAATCCTGAGCATACGCCAGATAAAGATGCTCGCTACGGATACAAGACGAAAAACAAGCCTTTCTTTGGCTATAAGGCTCATACTGGCATTGATGCTGATAGTGAACTGATCACGAAGGTAGTGACAACTCCTGGAAACGTCCATGATGGAGATGTATTTCGCAAGGTATTAGACGATAAGTCCCAGATGGTTACTGCAGACAAGGCATATGACAGCAAGAAGAATCACCGCTTACTCAAGAGGAAAAAGAAGAAGTCGGCCATAATTATCAAGAAGAACCGAAAGAGTAAGCGATTGAAGAAACACCAGATTAAGGCGGAGGTTGCAGCAGCACAACGAGAGAGGCCAAAGATAGAGAGGAAGATTGCCGAACTAAAGAGGTATCATGGGCTCACAGTAGCTCGCTACTGGGGTTTGGCTAAAATGGCCATTCAGAATCTTATGGCAGCAATCACCTGTAATTTGAAGAGGATGGTAAAGCTGATGTTTTTGCAGAGGGAAGGCAAACCTTTCACTCCCATAGAAACCCCGCTAGGGATAACTGTGCCCATTTGAGGTAGATGAAGGGAAAACGAGAGGAAAAGGAGGCCAGGGAGAGGCAAAAAGGGTGAATAGCAAAGAAATTATGTGATTTCTTAGTCAGTGGTAAGGAAACTTATCCGCTGGGATGATAAGAGAAAATCAAATAGCCACTATTTCAGCAGTCTCATATAATGAACCTGCACCTTTATTTATGTCATTCTGAGGGAACGAAGTGACCGAAGAATCTCGCCAGAGGAAAAACTCTCCGTAGACAAGGAGGATACCTAGATTCTTCGCTGCGCTCAGAATGACAGAAGGAAATTCAGAATGACGGGGATACAACCTGCATTAAAATTTGACATGGCTGGCTTTTTCGGAGATGACGGGGGTGAAAGGCTCCGAATGACATGCTATTAAAAGGTTTCAAGGCTAACGAAAATGGCTAAAGAGAAACCATTGCTCTTGCTCTTCGACGGAAATGCCTTGGTGCACCGAGCTTTCCATGCCCTCCCCCCACTGACAGTATCCAAGACTGGCGAAATGGTCAACGCCGTCCAGGGCTTTGCCAGCACGCTGCTGAAGGTGTTGAATGAAATCAAGCCAACCCACTGGGCCATTGCCTTCGACCGTCCTACCCCTACCTTCAGACATGAAAAATTCGAGGATTACAAAGCCCAGCGGCCCAAAACTCCCGATGAGCTTGTGAGCCAGATAGAACGGGTTCACCAACTGGCAGATGCCTTCCATATTCCCACCTTCGAAATAGATGGCTATGAGGCCGATGATGTTCTGGGTACTCTAAGCTGCCAGGCCGGTCAGCAAGACGTGGACACTATCATCGTTACTGGCGATAATGATATGCTCCAAAGCGTCTCACCAGTAACGAAAGTGCTAACACCGAGGCGAACCTTCAGCGACACGGTAATCTACGATGAAGCAGAGGTTAAACAAAAATATGGCATAGCGCCAAAGCAACTTGCCGACTTCAAAGCTCTAACTGGCGACCCCTCAGACAATATCCCGGGCATCTCCGGCATCGGTGATAAGACTGCGGCCAAGCTCCTCCAGCAATTCGACAGCCTTGAGGAAATCTATGACCACATTGACGAAGTAAACCCCCAGAAGCTCCAAGCATCACTGCTCGACCACAAAGCTCAAGTCCTTCAGAACAAGGAACTAGTGACAATAGTAACCGATGTGCCTATAGCATTAAACCTGGACGCCTGCCAGGTAAGTTCCTACGACCGCCAGCAAGTAGTTGAGCTTTTCCGCGAACTAGGGTTCGTCCAGCTACTATCCAGACTACCAGAAGAAATAGAAAAGACACCAACGCCAGCTCCCAGCCACGTCATATCTGGGAAAAACTACCAAATGGTTAATACTGACCAAGTCCTGGACAATCTTATCACCACACTATCAGCCGCCAAAGAGTTCGCCGTAGATGTGGAGACTTCCAGCAAAGAAGCCATGTCAACAGAACTTGTCGGCATCTCCCTGTCATCAACGCCAGGTGAAGCTTATTACATACCTGTAGGCCACCGGGGATTAAGTCAAACAGTCCAGCTACCATTATCCCAGGTCATCGCTAAGCTCAAACCTATACTTATAGATACTAAAATCGCCAAAATAGCCCAAAACGGCAAATTCGACATGCTGGTGCTAGCTGAATACAGAATAAATCTACAGAATTTGGCCTTCGACACCATGATTGCCGCCTATCTCTTAGGTGAAAAGCCATTAAACCTCAAGGCGCTGGCTTTCAAAAAGCTCGGAGTCGAGATGACCCCTATCACCGATATAATTGGCACCGGAGCAAAACAGCTTTCAATGGCGATGGCCCCGATAGAACAAGTTATTGACTATGCTTGTGCTGATGCCGATATTACTCTAAGGCTTAAAAGTGTGCTTGAGAGTGAGCTTAACAAGGAAGGACTATGGCGACTTTTCAATGAGGTGGAGATGCCGCTAATTCCGGTGCTGGTGGCTATGGAAAGAAACGGTGTTGCCTTAGACACCGAGCTGCTGCGAGATATGTCCCATAGCCTGGGAAAGGAAATGCTCAAATTGGAAGCCGAGGTTTACAACAGCCTTGGCTACAGGTTCAATATAAACTCGTCGCAACAACTATCCCGAATCCTCTACGAGGATTTGAAACTTCCCAAGTCACGCAAGACAAAAAGCGGCTACTCCACGGAAGCCTCGGCGCTCGAAGAACTAAAAGGAACTCATCCCATAATCGAACTTGTCTTACAATACCGACAGCTCGCCAAGCTGAAGTCCACTTACACCGATGCCTTCCCCGCCTTAGTCAACCCCAAAACAGGCAGGCTCCATACCAGCTTCAACCAGACAGGCACAACCACCGGTCGGCTTTCCTCCAGCGAACCCAATCTACAGAACATCCCGATAAGAGGCGAGTTGGGTGGGAAAATAAGGCAGGCTATCATCGCTGAGCCGGGATGGTACCTCTTATCCGCTGACTATTCCCAAATTGACCTCAGAGCATTAGCCCACATCTCTCAAGACCCAGAGCTTATCGCTACCTTCCTCAGAGATGAAGACGTGCATACCGCCACCGCTTCCCGTGTCTTCAATGTCCCACCAGACAAGGTGACCTCAGAGATGCGCCGTGTGGCTAAGACGGTCAACTTCGGTGTTATCTACGGTATGAGCGATTACGGCCTGGAGCAAGCCACCAGTTTCAGCCGGGAGGAGGCTGCCCAGTTCATAAGTGCTTACTTTGAGAAGTATCCCAAGGTTAGTGAATACATCGAAGCCACCAAGAGCCAGGCTAGAGAGCTGGGGTACGTGCAGACGGTGATGGGCAGACGACGCTACATCCCCGAAATAAAGTCACCCAACCGCCAGGTTCGGGAAGCTGCTGAGCGGATGGCAATAAACATGCCAGTGCAAGGCACATCAGCCGACATAATCAAAATCGCCATGGTCAACCTTCACCGCGAGATGGAAAAACGGAGCTTACGGAGCAAAATGACCCTTCAGGTTCACGATGAGCTCCTCTTTGACGTGCCACCTGAGGAGATAGACTTGATGAAAGAGTTAGTCGCCGAAATAATGCCTCAAGCCTTAAAGCTCAGCGTGCCGCTAAAAATAGACATCAAAATAGGCAAAAACTGGGCCGAGATGGGATAAGATTCTTTGGACAATGAAAGTGAATACTACCTAGCCATCTTATCGGTCATCCTAAGACACTCACCTTCTGCTATTCTGAGCCATTATCCTGTCATTCTGAGCCATTACCCTGTCATTCTGAGCGCAGCGAAGAATCTCACGCAACTCAGTGTAAACGGGAAGGTGATATAATACTAATCAGACAAGCTAATGAAAAAGGAAATTAAAAACTGGCTTGACTCAGCCAAATACGACATGGAGACAGCCGAGCACATGTTCAACTCTGGCCGCTACATCTACACCATCTTCATGTGCCAGCTGGCTTTAGAGAAAGCCTTAAAGGCAAAGGTAATGGAAATTACAGATAAGATACCGCCAAAGACGCATAATCTGCGATACCTCTTGAAACTAGCCAAACTGCAGCCTGATGAAAAAACGTTTGAATTCATCAGTAAACTGAGCGATGTAAGCATTGTTACCAGGTATCCCGAAGATTTTGAAGAACTGCAAAAGGCTTATAATAAGGTGGCAGCACAGAGATATCTTGAAGGGGCAAAGGAGGTATTCAAATGGATACAGCAGTTATTGACCTGACAAAAAAGCTCGAAACGGCTTTGCGCAAGCAAGGCATACGAGTCAACAGAATAATTCTATATGGCTCTCAAGCAAGCGGGAAGGCAAAAGAACATAGTGACATAGATGTTGCTGTGATATCAGATGACTTCAAGGGCATGAACATCCTAGAACGCCTGGAAATCATCGGCCTCGCCTTAGCTAAAGCCAGGATAATGGAGCCCATTGAACCCCTTGGCTATACAGAGGAAGAATTCTCCTCCAAAGGCAAAGGTACTTTCATTGGAGACGAGATAAAAGCCAAAGGCATCGAGATAAAATAAAAGAGCGGAGAGGTGCTTTTGACAGCCAAATGGAATCGCCCATTGAAAATAGACGTAAAGCTGGGCAAAACCTGGGCCAAGATGGGATAGCACTCCACCTGAATATACAAATGCGGATGACTTTACAGATAATAGCGTCCATGCTCAATTTGACAAGCTCTAACTGGTTAAGCGAAACTAGATTTAGTCTATTGACTGTTTGGCGAAATTCAACGTAATAGGTAGGAGACTCGATAAAGACTCATAGGAATCTATCATGAAGAAGCCACTAGCAGAGTCTGACCTCATTGCTGCGGCAAAAGCTTTCTGCTTGGAAACTCACATGTACCCGGAGCTATTCGGCGTTACAGACGGAAAAGCCGTTGGCACGTTTATTGAACATAGGTTTCGCGAGCGGCTCGAAGCACTTTACACGGTGCAGATTGGCAGCTCTGCGCTGGGGATTGATCTACCTTCAATCGAGACGGATGTTAAGGTCACTTCTATCCGCCAGCCTCAATCCTCTTGTCCTTTTTGTTCTGCAAGGCAGAAAATATATGGATTGGGGTACAATTTGCTGCTGTTCGTCTACGACAAGCACGACAATCAGTCTGCGGGTATAGCCACGCTAACTTTCATGAATTGTGCGTTCATCGATAAGAGCCGCACCGCTGATTACCAGACAACACGCGGTATACTCGAAATTCTGGGCCGAGATGGCAATCGCGATGACATAATCGCCTTTCTTACCGACCGCAACCTGCCGGGTGATGAAATCGTACACAACACCCTTGCAGATGAAATCATGCGATCGCCGCCTGTACTTGGATACTTGACGATCTCCAACGCACTCCAGTGGCGACTTCAGTACAATCGAATTGTCAACCTGACCGAGACCGTTCTAGGAATAGTGAGAATCGTATGAGGCAGACCGCACTTCACATCGCCGAGGCAGTTTCCAAGTATATTGTTGAGCCAAGCCGAACCTGTGTACTTGACATGATCTCGGCTTGCGACACCGTTGAACGTGCCAACGAGGAGTTGCGGTGTTTGACAGGCGTTCGGCACTTTTTCCATGATCGTGAGGCATTCGAGGAATTCCATCGGATCCTCATGCTACCTGCTTCAAGCGCAGTCCCCCACAAGAGCCGAGAGTGGGGTGACTTTCAGACTCCACCTGGGCTAGCAACTCGAGTGTGTCGCTATCTTGCTGAAATAGGTGTTTCCCCACGAATCATTGTGGAACCGACTTATGGAACAGGAAATTTTATCCTTGCCGCGCTGAAAGCATTCCCTACGGTTGAACTCGTTTATGGGGTTGAAATTCAGGAAAAATACCACTGGCATCTCAAGCTTGCACTGTTGATCAAGGCCCTTAGTGGCCATCGCACCCTGGCAGAAATCGAGTTGCACCAGGACGATATTTTCACACATCGTTTCTCCGACGAAATTCTCAAGGCGCAGGATATGCTGATTATCGGCAATCCACCCTGGGTAACTAATGCGGAAATTGGCGCTCTGGACGCGCACAATCTACCCACAAAGCGAAACATCAAAGCTCTGAAGGGCATAGATGCGATCATGGGCAAGAGTAACTTTGACATTGGTGAATTCATTGTGCTCCGAATGTTGGATTTGTTCTCAGGACAGCGCGGTGCACTTGCAATGCTGTGTAAGAATTCAGTCATCAAGAACATTGTTAACATATTACCGCAGCGACGGCTTAAGGTCTCGAATATCCGGGCGCTTGAGATAGACGCCAGCCGTGAGTTTGGCGCCTCGGTAATGGCTTCTCTCCTGGTAATGAATATTGGCGCATCTAATTCTGCATTCACCTGCCAAGTTGCCACGCTTGATCATCCCAACCGCGTAACCAGCACATTCGGCTGGACTCACAAACGATTCGTGTCCAACGTTGAAGATTACGAGCCAAATTCTGACCTAGACGGTAAATCACCACTGGTCTGGCGTCAGGGGCTAAAACACGACTGTGCCCCGATTATGGAACTCAATTTGCGAGATGGGCTCTGGGTCAATGGGAATGGTGAGGTCGTCGATGTTGAGGATCAATGGTGTTATTGGCTATTGAAAAGTTCCGACTTGCGGAAATTTGAAGTTGACCGGGCAAGAAGGAAGGTGCTTGTCCCCCAACATCGACTCGGCGAGGACACGTTCGATCTACAAGAGAATGCCCCGATGCTGTGGGAATACCTGGTCAGAAACAGCGAATATTTCGAGAGGCGTAAGTCCAACATTTATCGTAATAAACCACGGTTCTCGATTTTCGGTGTCGGGGAATATTCATTCACGGCATACAAGGTTGCCATTTCCGGACTGTACAAGGAACCGTGCTTCTCGCTGGTGCTTCCGATGGCCGGTTGCCCGGTGATGCTCGATGACACCTGTTATTTTCTTGGCTTCGATACCTATCCGGATGCGCTATTTACCGCCTCATTACTCAATAGCCCCATGGTCAAACAGTTTCTTCAATCCATCATTTTTGCGGATGCAAAAAGACCTTACACAAAAGAAGCCTTGATGCGCATTGATCTCGCACAGGCTGCTTGCCGGTCATCGTTCTACACGCTTCGCACCTTTTGGGCAGAGATTGGCTACAAACCCAGAGTATCTGTGTTAGAAGCCGATTTTGAAGAATACAAGCAACGTCTCTCCCCCATAGCCAAAATGCGAGAAGGTTTGCAGTTCACCCTTCGCATATAGCTGAACCTCATAAACACGCAAACCATCAGCGCTTATTCAAAATATTTACGATGCAACTGTTATCACTGCTGAAAACCATGCCTGAACTTGCCGAAATCGAAACCATAAAGTTTCCATTACAGCCTCTCAAGTAGCTGCTTCGCTGCTTTGGTAAGCTCAGCGTCAGTTGACAGCTGAATACATTTCTCCAGGTCACTTTTTGCCTGGGCTTTATCGCCCTTCTTGTTATAGGCATAAGCTCGATTAAAATAAGCTTTAGCATAGTTAGGGTCTAATTCTACTGCCTTGGTGAAGTCAACTATAGCCTTATCAAACTCTCCCTTATTGCGATACATAAGTCCACGGCCATCATAAGCAATAACCAGCCTCGGGTCCAACTCTATCGCCTTATCGTAATCAGCTATGGCTCTATCAAACTGGGACTGCCTGGCATAAACATACCCACGACCGTTATAAGCTTCGGCAAGCCTCGGAGCAAGAACAATCGCCTTATCAT
>Ga0194113_10002340_pt1 | contig 26028 bp, 20 predicted proteins | sample TA2MahC200mmetaG_FD_146193 | JGI IMG/M metagenome (GOLD analysis project Ga0194113, IMG submission 146193) | Freshwater microbial communities from Lake Tanganyika, Tanzania - TA2015017 Mahale Deep Cast 200m | ecosystem: Environmental > Aquatic > Freshwater > Lake | place: Tanzania: Lake... | reverse complement strand
CGGCCCGTTCGGCCCATGCCGGAACTGGTGAATCCGGCGGCAGAAGCGCGACAGCGAAGGCGCCTGGGAGCAAGTCGAGGGTGAGACGGTTCTGAAGCACGGTGACCTCGAGACCGAGGCGCTGCCTGATATCCGTCTCCCGGACCGGCTGCTCGCCCAGCCCGACCCTCGCCTTGCGTCTCGGCCAACCTCGCAACGGCCTACTCCTGCCGCCCGAGTCCACGAATCCGTGGTCCGCTTGACGGGGGAGCGTACCTACCTACTTGTCTTTCACTTCCCTGACTTCCTGGTCAGGGTAAGGCCATATCTCCAATGACACGCGAACCCTTCGGGATGGACATACCTCGAACTGCCTTCCCCGCTGATGTGTTCATTGGTGTAGACGGTCAGCCTCAAGGCGTTCGTCGCCGCCCCGCCCTCGTTGTCGACTATGGCTGTATTGGAGAGGACAAGCTCGTTTCCCGACAACGTCCCCTTAAAGATACACATGGAAGCCGGTTTGCAGACCCTGCCCGATACGAAGGCAAGGGTGTACCCTCGGCCGCTCTTGGTGATGGTAGATGAGCCCGAGGCCGGACCTCCGGCAGGACACACGCCCGTTACACTCGGCGTCATAGAGACATGCTTCCAGGTCCCGGTGATGTTGATCAGTTTAGGATTGATTGGTTTGACAAGAGGGGCCGTAGGCATCTCCTGGGCAACGGCGTAAGAAACGATCACCGACAACAAGACCGCAAGAACGAAAGCGGAGACTTCCCCTCTCATGTCAAGCCTCCCTCTTCAGTGTCAGCAAACCGTGACCTGCTCCCCAACTCTGGTCCAGGCCTTAACGGTATTACGCCACCCCCTGACGAGAGGAGGCCTCATAAGGGTTGGGCGCATCTACTTGTGACCTTTCAACTGCCTCATCCTTTCCCAGAACGCACGGGGGCTAACTGTACGCAAGCCCCCGTGCCTGCCGATCGACAGAAGATCTGCATCGCCCGTTATCAGATGAGAGCAACCCCCGCCGACGGCAGCCCCCAGCACCGCCAGGTCACTCGCGTCACGGCACACCTGAGGGTCGATCTCAACCGGGCGTACGAAGCACGCCTCGCCTCTGAGATAACCAAGAATATCTCGACAGACGGACTGCGGCACTCCGACCTTACGCATTAGAGCTCGCTCGACCTCATCCAGGATTTGCTCGCAGATCACAACCTCATGATTCTCAACGCAATACTCAAGTAGCACGCTGGAGATGCCTCGTGCTGCAAATGCTGCCACCAGCACGTTCGAGTCCAGTACCACTCTCATCTGAGGCTCTCGAACACGTCCTCATCCGTGAGCAGCCCCTGGGCCTCCGCGAACGGCAGAACCCTCTTCCGCAACTGCCGGAACCGATAGACGGCTGCGTAGCGCCGGATCGACTCGCGAACTAGATCGCTGACAGACAGCCGTTCCTCTTTGCTGATCTGGTTCAACATCTTTCGCAGCTCATCCGGTATCCTGACGGTCATAGGGCGGCTCATGATCACACCTCCCGTATTACATCGTAGTACAAACTCCCTGGTCTGTCCAGAACATGGCGCCCGAGCGGCGGCCGCCTGCTGCACGCGGGGTTGGTTAGTGCTTCTCTTATCTAGTCCACCTCAGAACCCGCGTACGATAGTGCGACCAGAGCTATCCCCTCGCGTGGCAAGACCTGACGACGCCGCTTGTCGTACCGTGCGCGCTGCAGTCCCTGAGAGAGCCCGCTGATCGTCGGTCCTCCGCACCGTCCAGGACTTCGCCTCCTACGCCCGCCTGGTCAAGTGCGCCAGGCATGGCAAACCAAAAGCCCTCTCCATCCCGGCCGCGTAGGCTCGGAGGGGATGGCCAAACCCGGCGACTAACTGGAGCCGATATGGACAAGCCGCAACCGGCGAGGGACCCTCTGTGGCTCGACCACATCTCCCACCCTCGGCTGAGACCCAGGCATCCCATGCCGCTTGATTGGATGGCCATCCCGCTCCGGCTCACGCCGCAAGGACTTCCTTACCTCTTGACACGAGGAGGCCTCATAAGTGTTGGGCGGCAAGCGATCCCGCTAGGATGCTGGAGCTGAGGCGCTAGGAAGCTCGCTCTCAGTTCTTTGAGAATGTGTAGCCGTAGTGCCAGCCGGCTCCGCCGGTATCGCCGGAGTGTCCCCTGGCTAGCATATCCTTCTCCCAGTCGGGCGCCTCCCGCTCAGTGGAAAAGGTGCGCTGCCACCAGTCGGGCGGATTCCCGTGTTCTCGCTTGCGGCGTTCGGGATCATCGGTGAGTCCAGCGTATCTTGCCATGTCCCACTCCTGATCAGGTCTGGATAATCACTTGCCTTGTTGGTTGAACTTGGGCTTGGATCTGGAGATGATGTTGGCTTCCTTCTTCTCGGCGTCGCGGATTGATGCCTGTCGGTCGATTTGGACCTTGAAAGCGCCGGGAATTGCGTCGCGCTGGCCTGGGAGGTGATCTTGGAGACGATCGTGGACGTTACCCTTCCCCGCGACGCCGGTGTAGACGTTTTCGCCTTGCCTGTTCAGGATCCTGTAGACAACGGGCTTGTCATTGGGGAGGCTTTCGATGTGGGGAACATTCATTCTGACGGTCTTCTTGGCCATTGTGCACCCCCATATTCGAGCTTCGGGCCGGCAGTGAACCCACTCTGATTGTAGCGCCACTTCGGAGAACGCTGTCTCCTTGCCGCCCAACGACTTCTGCGCTTCAGCCACCCGAGCGCAGCGAGGGTCGGCCTGCAAGCGTGAGTTGGGCGGTGGCGACGACTGCTAGCGGGCGGACACATTAGTGAAGCCCGCAAACTTCGCCGCATCAACCCACGTCGCCAAGTTCCAGAACCTGGCTGCGGCAGCACTCGTCGACGGTGCCACGAACAGCATCGTCTGGCCAATCGCGCGTCGAACGAGCCCATACTCGACTGTCTCGCCCAAGAACGTCCGCGCCGCACGCTTGCCGTTGAAACATAGGACCTTTGGCCTGAACAGAGCGATCTTCTCACGAAGGCCCTCCGGATCGCTCCGGCCAAAGTCAAGATCACGATCCATACCAGACTGTCCCTTCACAACGTCGGTCAGCCCCACCCCGTAGGACAACAACGTCTCCCATTCTGACGGATCGAGAACGCGTGGGGTGATGCCGGCGGCGTAGAGCATTCGCCAGAACTTGTTGCCTCGGCCGGCGTAGTAGTGACCGAGCCGCGCCGAGCGCGCACCAGCGGCCGAGCCGCAGATGACAAGTCTCAGATCTTCGGCGAGCAAGTCTCGAAGCACGAGCCACCATCCGCCTAGCGCTTCGCCGCTGAGCCGCGCCCATCCGGACCCGGAGGCTCGAATCGGATGCACGGAATGCCACACTCGCGCAGCCGACTGCGGACCTGGTCCAGAACTTCGGCCTGCCTCGCCGCAAACAAGAACGGCGCATGCGACACGTAGTAGAAAGAGGAAATGTCAAGCGCGCTCAACGCGGCACGTTTGCGCTCGCGCTGATCTGCCCGACTGAGGCCAGAAACCCTTTTGTGGCTCTGGTCGAAACATATCAGGTACAGCGGACCGAGCCGATTCATCTCAGCTGCGATGAAAGCCAATGGCGCGTGCGAGGCGCTGACCCTTTGCGTGGCTTCGGAAGGAAGCGGAATTCCAGTATGCGGATCAAGGAACAGCCCAAACTGCTGTCCCGAGGTCCCATGCGTACCGGCGATAGGCATGCCGGTCATGCTCTCGAAGGCGGGGCGCAAGTTCTTCGGCACGAACCTGGGGTGAGCGTAGAGGGGCGCGACGCTGGCAAGTCGCTCCGCCCAGAAGCGCTTCACGATGTCGAAGGAGTCTCCCAGGTACTTCTCCCGCATGAGACTTCCTCCTTTACACGGCAGACTATCGGGCTAACGCTCAGCGCCGTCCGCTGATGCTGTTGTTAGCCGGCACATCCCGTGTTTCTCGCTGAAGTGCCAGCCACGTGATCAAGTGAATCTCCTCCTCTGCAATGGGAGGCAGCGGCTCCGGGGCGTGGAAAGGCTCGGCTCCGATGCTCTCGATCTCGTCGATGAGAGACCGCGCCTTGTCGACGCTCGATCCATGAACTCGCTCCCACGCGAGTCGCAGCACGCTCTCCTCCCGGCGCGGCCAAGGTGACTCGACTGCGTCGAGCGCCCGATTGAGGCGCTCCCGGTCTACGTCGGGCGGCGGGTTGGAGCGGAGGAACGCGGCGACGTCGCGGTTGAGCTTGCGGATTCGCGGCTGAAGATTGGCCGGGTCCGTCTCGAACGTCCATGCCTCCAGGATGCTCATCCGGGCTCTCTCCCATGCCGAGTACGCAACGCGCACCATCTCGTCGCTCAAGATCCGCGGCGTGTCCTCGGTACATTCCAAGTGCCGCAGGCAGGTGCCGAGCTCGCTGACGATCTCGCCTTCGGGTTCGAGAGGCACGAAGCGAAGGTAGATCCGGTCCCCGACTGTCGCGCAGAAGACGTGCCCCTCTTGCTCTCCCTTCCTCATGCCCGAGCCGACGCGCCACGGGAGATCGCGAATCGCGTCGCCGAGTCTCTCCAGGGCTCGCCGGAGTTCCTGGCGGTATTCCTCACCGGTCTGCGCGGCGCCCGCGGTACCGCCGGCCTCGTAAATCGAAGCATCCGCGCGGCGCAGCTTTTCGATCTCCTCGCGCGTCTCCGCGAAGGATTGCGCTCCCGTGGCTCCTCGCTCGATCGGCGCGTCCTCGACGCCAACCGATGCCGCCGCCTGCGCGAGCTTGCGTCGCACCCGACCCTCGAGGTTGAGGAGCGCATCGAGTTGCGCGTCCGGGAAGAAGGTCCGGAGATACACCTCGCTGTGCGGGCTTCCGATGCGGTCCACCCGGCCGTGGCGCTGGACGAGGCGCATCGGGTTCCAAGGCAGATCGTAGTTCACGACGTTCCGGCACTGCTGCAGGTTCATGCCTTCGGCGAGCACGTCGGTGCAGAGAAGGAGGTCGAAGCGATCCTCCGTTTCGGGCGGAAGGGCTCCCGTCGACACGGGCGCGAAGCCGTGGAGCGCCCTTCGCCTTGAGATACCACCGCGCACCTCGGTACCGCTGACTGAGGCAACCCGACCACGGTAGGGCGCGAGCCGCGCATCGCGGGCCATGGCCTTGGCGAGGTGTTCTTCGATCCAGTCGATCGTGTCCTCGTAGTGAGAGAACACGAGCACCTTGCGCTTCTGCCCGGCGTCCTCCTCGTCCAGCGCCTCGTCGGCAGCCTGATTCGCGGTCGCGGCCAGCTCCTCTACGAGTGCTGCCAGCTTGGGATCGGTCTCGGGCCGCACGCTGGTGGCCGCCCCTTCCATCTCGCGCAGCAACTCCAGATCCGAGCGGACGTCCGCCGCCAGCCGTGGGACGTCATAGGCACCCGCATCGTCGGCATGCTCGCTCGCCTCCAGGATCTCCTCGATGTCGCCCTCGTCCTCCGTGGCGGAGACCTCGCGGAAGAACTCCTTGCGAACGACACGGCCCCGCGCGAGCGCCTCCAGGAAGACCTCGTGCTCGCGGATCATACGCTCGAGCGTCTGCCGGAATGCTTCGGCCGAGGACTCGAAGCGCTTGAGCACCGCGGAGCGCAGCAATCCGACGAGCGCCGTGTCGCCGCCATCAGCGCTCCTCCCGGCCGGATACAACTCCGGCTGGTAGCGGGCCATCCGCAGCAGCGGGTGCCCGTCCGCGGGCATGAGGATCTCCTCGAGCCGCGCAAAGAATCCAGGGAGCACCGCGTCGAGGTCGTAGCCGATCGAGGAAGCCAGCGGCCTCGGGAAACGGATCGGCACCATGCGCCCGTCCGGGCCACGGATCAGGTCGCTCGAGTAGTGCTTCTTGATGAAGCGCCTGGTTCGCTTCACCGTCGTCGCGTCGATGATCGGATAGAGCAGATCCGGGCTTAGGTTGAACGGATCCTCGCGCATCGCGTGCTCGAATCGCTCGCGGATCGAGAGCACTCCGCGGTCTGCGAGCCAGGCGTCCTGCTTCATGAAGAAGCGCAGCAAGTGGTACAAGTCCCAGAGCGAATTGTTGACGGGCGTCGCGGTGAGGAGGAGCAAGTCGCGCCGCTTTCCCGCCAGGAGGCGTCGCAGGATGGCGGCGCGCTTGGCCGTATCTGGATTGCGGTAGTTGTGCGCTTCGTCGACGACCACAAGCGCGTAGTCGTCGAGATGGTTATTCAGGTGGCGCTGCTCGCCGCCGAGCTGCGCGTCGTTCGCCAGCTCCTCGAAGGACAGGCACTCGACGAGGAGCTGGTAGTCGTTCAGGAAGCGCTTCCAGGTCGTGTCGCGCAGGCTCGCCGGACACACGAGGAGTACGCGCTGCCGGCGCTCCCGGTAGTCGCGGATGATCTCTCCCGCCGTATAGGTCTTCCCGAGGCCCACGCCGTCGGCGACGATCGCGCCGCCGTACTTCGCGAGGATCTTCCGGGCTCGCCAGACACCGTGCTTCTGGAACGTCGTGATCGGGATCCGGCCCGTCTCGCGCTCCTCCTCCTCCAGCTCCGCGTGGTAGAGGTGCCAGAGCACCTTCAGGTAGACGAGGTAGGGCGGCACCTCGGAGAGGAGTTCCTCGTAGATCGCCGCGAGGTCGAACGGCACCGCCTCGTCCCAGAGCGAGTCGAACCAGGTCTCGACCCGCGCGACGAGCGGGTCCTCGTGGTGACCGAGCACCAGCTCAAGATTCGTCCTGAGCCCGGCGCGCGTGAGGTTCGCCGACCCGGCGAGGAGGCCGCGCTCCTGGCCGCGGAACACGAAGGCTTTGGCGTGCAGGAAGTGCCCCTCGTAGCGCCGCACCTCGATCCGCCCGGAGCGCAGGAAGTCAAGCAGGCTGCGGATCGCGCGATCCTCCTCCAGATCGAAGGGCAGGAGATCCCGCTCGCGCCGCAGACCGTGCTCGAGCTGGACGAGCCCCTGGCGCACGCGCCGGCGGGTGAACTCGGGCTCCGTGGGGTCGTACGGTGTGCGGCGCAAAGCAGTCGCCTCGGGCGCCGGATCCGCGCCGAGCAGGAGGCGGATGCGTGGCACGTGCCGGGCCTCGCCCGCGATCAGCTCGAGCCCCTGCGGGTTGAAGTAGCAGCTCGCGACGCAGAGCTCGGCGGGGGTCTTCCCCTCCCTCCGCAGCGCCGCGAGGTGCGTCGTGATCGCCCGGGCGAGCGTGTTCCCGTCCCGGTTGTCGATGAAGAGGGGCCTCGCGGCTTCGGCGTTGCCGTCCACCCCGCTCATCGCTTCTTCCTCGCCTCCATCCCAGCGGGGGTCAGGCGGTATCGCTGCTTGCTGCTGCGCGGCTTGTCCGGGATCGTCATCTCGATCAGGCCCGCCTCCAGGGCCGGCTGGAGGTAGGCCTTGCGGAAGTGCTCGTCGTCCTGCATCCCGAGCGCCTCCTGGAGCTGCTGGCGCGTCATCTCGCCGACGAGGACACGCGCCAGCCGGACTTCCGGGGTCACTTCCGGGGCGACTTCCGGGGTCGCAGCGACCCTCGGCCGGCGGAGCGCCTGCACGAACGTGCCCCCGTCCTGCCTGAACTCGGACTCCGGGAGCCCGGCCTCTCGAAGCCGCGCGATCATGCCCAGCGTCCCCGTGCCGGGGGTTATGGGGACCCATATCCCATCCATAACGCTCATTCCTTTGCCGGCGGCAGGCCCACGCCGGGCAGGTAGCGGGCGCCGCGGCGCTCACCCTCCATGCGAAGGAACTTCTCATCGACCAGCCGGCGGAGCTCGCGCTTCGCGGCCTCCCGCGTGAGGCCGAACAGGTTGCGGTAGTCGGCGTTCTTCAGATAAGCGTGCCCACGGAAGTAGTCCCGCAGCCCACCGACTCGACCTTGCAGGAAGCCACGAGCTTCGCGGAGGTCGGGGGCGATGTGGTACCGGGCGCCGCGACCCGGCGCCTCGGCGGACGTGACGATCCCGAGGGTCACGAGCTCCTGGATCTCCCGGTAGGCCTGGTCCCGGTCCACGCCGTTCAGGCGCTGGTAGTCGCCATTCGTGAAACCGTCCGGTTGGGCCAAGAGGACGCGGCGCTGGGACACGGAAAGCGGTAGGCCCTGCACGACGTGCTGCCACTCGACACCCGCACCCATGAACACGGGCTCGTTTCGGAGGACCACCACCATCTCAGCCGCCGCGACGCTGAAAGCGGGAGGGCGCAGAAACGAACGTTCCATCTCATCGAACATCCTGGGGATCCCCTCTCCCTCCTCGCGCATCAAGCCGACGTCCGCGAGAACTCGGACGATGAGGGGATTGCGGCTCGCGTGCACCGGCTTCCGGCTGCACAGCGCGTCGAGCGTCACCGGGGGCACGAGGTTTCCGGGGCTCTTCACCTCCATCCGGTCCTCGAAGAACCAGACCTCGATCTCGCGCCCCTGGTCCTCGTAGTCGCGGTGCGCGAAGGCGTTGACGATCGCCTCTTGCCAGGCGAACTCGGGGTACTCGGGCATCTCGCGGAAGAAGAGATCATGGAGCTTCTCGGAGCGGCGGATCTGCTCCCTCGTCAGCCGGTGGGCCTCCGGCAGCGCTCTCGCGATCGGCCAGTCGATGCGGCCGAGCTGAGTGACGTTGCGGTCGCCGCCGTGCCGGCGCGTCGTGCCCGCGACGCGAAAGAACCGGATGCCGGCCCGCGGATGCCAGCGCAGCATCGGGGCCTTCCCGAAGAGGAGCAACGCGGCGTTCGTCACCGCCGGACCGGCGGCGCGCTGGAGCAGGAGCCCGTAGCGGCTCAGGAGCGCCTCGGGCCTTCGGCCCTGGAAGACGGTCGTGCTCAGGAACTGGCTGACGAGATCGAGGTCGAGGTCGCCGAGCGTCGCCTCGGCGCGGATCCGCTGCTCGTATCCCACGCGGCGGTACGTCTCCTTGCGGGCGTTGATGACCTCCTGCGGCTCGCGCAGGACGCGATCGCCGACCCTGCAGGGGAACCCGTTCGCCTCAACCATCACCGCTTCGGCAGCGATGGGGACCTGGACGATCAGGACCTCGTGGCCGTCGAGGACCGCCCGCTGCCGGCCGCAGCGGACAGGAGGACGCAGCCGGCGCTCCGCGACCGCGAGGAGGTCGTCGACCGCATCGGGAGGATAGCCATGGCCCGAAGGCGTGCCGTCGTCCTCCACGCCGAGGAGCAAGGTGCCCCCGTCGGCATTGGCGAAGGCCGCCACGCCCTCCGCAACGATGTCGCGCGCCTGACGCCGATCGAGGGGTCGGCGTGACTGGCCCGACAGGTCCCAGAGCGACTTGAACTCGAGGAACTGTCCCTCCTCGCGCTCGAGCAGGGCGCGGAGCTCGATCTCGGAGAATAGGGCGTCGGAGTCCCTCGCCATGTCACTTCCTCCTCCGCTTCCAGTCGCGGAAGTGCCTGAGCGTTGCGCGGAGGCGGGCGTCGTGGTCCCAGCCTTCGTGGAAGGTTTCGAAGATGTGTACGAGGTGCTTCTCCGAGAGGCCGTAGAGGTGGGCGACGACGGCGTCGAGCTCTTGGATCGCGTCCCCCTTCTCGTCGGGCGCAAGCGGGCCGCAGGCGACGCCGACTTCCTCGGCCCAGGCGGCGAAGCGGTCGTCGGGCGAGGCGAGGCGGGCGGCGAGCTCGATGGCGCGGCGCCGGAGGGGGTGGTCGACCGGCGGGCGGGGGACCGGGAAGGGATTGAAGACGAAGAAAGTCAGGTGCGTCTCGACGAAGCGGCGGGCGTACCAGTCGAGGGGAAGTGATGAGAGAACCCCGAGAAGGTAGGCCTCGTCGCGTGCATCACCTCGTGGCCACACGAGGTACGGCGCAAGGTGCACGACGAACACCTCCGGCGGCACGAGCGCGGCGCGCATGGTGCGCGAGTCGGTCGAGCGGCTCACGTCCCGGAACGCGATCCGCGGCCGCAGGCACGGCAGCGTCTTCGGGTCGCGCAGCACGCGTGGGTCGAACTCGGAGAAGGGCGAGTTCCGGTTTCGCCCGCCGCGCAGGCGCTTTTCCTGGAGGCGCGGCAGCACCTTCTTCGGATCGGCCCAGGCGTAGGAGGTACCAGTGTCGGGCGTCCAGAGGTCGAAGGACTCGCCCTTGAAGACGGGCCAGAAGCCCTTTGGGCACTCCTTGGACTTCATGTCCATGAGGCCCTTGTCGTTCGTCGCGTGGAGCTCCGTGTGCGGCCGGGCGCGCCAGGACCTGCCGTCGTCGAGATCGAGGCGCGGCGACTTGCGGAGCTTCGCGAAGACCTCGACGGACTCGTCGGTGGGGAGCAGTGGAAGCGACGCGGTGTCGTTCCAGGTCCGGATGTCCTCTCCGTAGAAGACGGCCGGCTCACGGACGATCCCGCCGGTGTAGCGGTCGAGGCTCGGGTAGGGCCCCCGCAGTGCGACGGGCGTGCGCTCAGCCTCGCGCCGGGCGACGGCGACGAGGCCGATCGTGTAGCGGTGCTCCGCTTCGTCGAAGACCCACCCCTTTGTGTTGAGCAGTGTCGTCACGTCCACGCCCTCGGCCCGCGAGAACACCTCCTGCCGGAACTCGGTCGAGCCCTTGGCGGCGAGCGCCGAGCGCGGCAGGACGACGCCGATGCGTCCACCGTCCTCGCACACGAGGTTCCAGAAGCGCCAGCAAAAGGCCTTGTAGAGGTCGGGGTCGCCCGTGCCCATCCCGGGGTACGATCCAGTGGTGAGCGCACGCCGTAGGGCCTCGGACTCGGCCAGCTCGCGCTCGTACGCCGCGACGAGGTCGGGCCGCTCCCGTCGGTACCTCTCCTTCGCCGCCTCCTGCTCGCGCTGCGGCAGGGACCGCAGCCCCGGCGAATGACGGGCCCAGTAAGCATGTTCCTCGAGGCGTGCCTTCTCCCACGGCGGGTTCCCCACGATCACGTCGAAACCCGGCCGCTCGCGCAGGAACACCTCGGGGAACGCTACGGAGAAGTGGAAGGCATGAAGGTCGCCGAGCCGCTCGCGGGCCGCCAGGTGCTCCTTCGAGCCGGGCAGGCGGTCGCGGATCTCCTCCCACTTGTTCAGGTCCGCTGTCACCGGCACGCCCGAGAGGCGCGCCGCGGTGACGAGGTCGCAGAGCGCCGCCGCCGGCGCCACCGCGGCGAGCGCCGCTTCCTGCGCCCTGCGCGCCCGGGCAAGGTCCGAGGGTGTCGCGTCGGCGAGGCGCGCGAGGCGCCGGAGCGGCTCGGCCGCGGCTCCGAGGAGATGCGCCGCGTCGATGGGGAACAGCGGCAGGCTCCCCTCCTCGATCTTCTCCTTCACCTCGTCGAGCCGCCCGATCCCGACGAGCGAGTTGCCGCGCACGAGGCCGTGGTCGAGGAGCGAGAGGGGCAGCCCCGGCACGAAGGTGTGGATCCAGATCGAGAGCCGCGCAAGCTGCACGGCCGTCGGGTTGAGATCCACGCCGTAGATGCAGCGCCGGGCGATCAGGCGGCGCAGGAGCTGCGTGTCCTCGATCTCGACCTGGTCGGCGAGGGGGCCGAGTGCCTCGAGCGCCGCCGCCCGGATGGTGGCGAGCTCCTCCGCGACGGCAGGCAGGCGCCTGCGCGAGAGGTAGCCCGTGAGCGCGCGCTCGATCCGGTCAACGGCGGCGACCAGGAAGTGCCCCGATCCCATCGCGAGGTCGGCGACGCGGAAGTCGAAGAAGCGCTCGCCGGCGTCCTCATCGCCGAGGGCGTCGAGGCGGGCTAGGTGCTCGGCGACCGCAGGCTCGAGCGAGCGTTCGAGCAGGTGCTCGACGGCGAAGTGCTTGGTGAAGTACGAGCCGGTGGACTTGCGCGCGCCGGAGGCGTTGTGCAGGTAGGTCTCGCCGCGCACGACCGCGGGCGCCTCGCCCTTCTTGCACGGGCGGTAGGCGCCCGACTTGTCCACGGCGAGGTCGGTCTCGGCGACGGAGAGCTCGCTCTCGAGGAGCCCCTCGTAGATCGTGCCGAACTCGCGCACGCCGAGGCTGCGGAAGTCGACGGGGCCGAGCCCTTCGGCGCCTTCGACCAGCAGCAGGTCCGAGAGCGCGGGGCCGAAGACGGTGTTCGGCAGCGAGAGCGCGCCGAGCCGCGCTCCGATCGGCGAGGCCTCCCCGTCCTCGGAGAAGAGCCCGCCGTCGTAGGCCGGCACGCCCCATTCGCGGTTGCCCCGGTCCACGGCGCCGAAGAGGCGCGTCACCTCGTCCCAGAGCGTGTCGCCCTCGTCGAACGAGGCCCCCTTGCGCCGGAGCTCGGCCAGTTCCTGCGCCTTGGTCTTGAGCGAGCGGCGCTGGTAGAGGCCGTTCCACCGGTAGGGCAGGAGGTCCTTGTCCTCGGCGTAGGCGACGAAGAGGAGCCGGAAGAGGACGGCGAGCGCCATCTCGTAGGTGTCGGCCAGGTCCTTCGCCGTCGGTTTCTTCAGCCCTCGTGCCGCGACGATCCCCTGCGCCAGCCGCGGTACGACCGACTGGTAGACGCGCTCGCGCAACCGCTCGGCAAGGTCGCCGGCGAAGCGGCCCGAGGCATCGAGTATCTCTTCCAGGCTCCCGCCAGGCGTGAGCGCCTCGGCCGAGCAGAGGAGCCAGAGATACGCGGCGGCTTCGTCGGGGAGGAGCCCCGCGTGGCACTCGACGTACGTCTCCGTGCGCCCGCGCCGGCCCACGCCCACGCCGACGCGCGCGGGATGGACGCGGATCTTGGCCCCGTGCTGGACGACCACCCACGGCAGGCCCTCGCGATCGGCGACGGCGAGCGCATAGGAGATGGGCGAGAGCCCCGAGAAGCGCTCGCCCGAGAGATCGGGCGCTTCCTCGCGCGCGAGCAGGACGGCGACCGCGACCTTGCGATCCCCCGCCCGCAGGATCGAGGTCGCGCCGTCGTGCCGTTCGATGCCGAAGCCGAGCGCTCGCAGGAGATCGGCGCCACGCTTGGCGAGCGCGCCGCGGGCCTTGCCGCCGGCGGCTTCCCAGTCTGCGCGTTGCCGGGCCCCGCGCTTGAGCTCGTGCGTGGCGAGGAAGCCCTCGTTGCGGACACCGGAGAACTCGGCCTCGAGGGAGGGCAGCGCATCGCGCAGCGCGCGCAACGCCGCGTGCCGATCGGGCTGCTCCAGCGACTCGCGGCAGATGCGCTCGACCTGGCCGCGGTCGACGCAGACGTAGGCCGGCGGGTCGTCCCCAGCCGGCCCGCAGATCGAGGCGCGCTCGCCGTGGAGCGCGACGAAGAGCAGGGGTGCGGCGCGGCCGCCGTTGCGGGCTTTCCATGCGGACCGCAGCGTTGTCGCGTTCGGCTGGGCCGCGGCCGTCGCCACCACCACCTCAAGCGGCGAAGTGCCGTGCCCCAGCGCGAGACCGACTCCTGCAAGCGAGCCGCCCGGAGGAAGCGCGACGGGGCGGAGGGGGATCCCGCCGAGAAAGGCTCCCGCCTCCGTGCTACCCGCGATCTCGCGCGCCATCGGTTCTCATTGTGACTCCGGGCCCCTCCAGAAGCACGGCCTCTCTCGCGCGTCGCCGTCGTGGCCGGCTAACCGTTGTGTTGTGCCGCGGGCCGGCACGACAGTCGGTAGAGCACGACGCTGGAGGCCCGTCGGCACCAACACAGGGTTAGCCGTTACCAAACGATTCCTCCGCCCAGCGGATTGCCGTGCTTCGATCGCCAAGGTACCTTGGAACGCCCGCTATTCGGAATGCTGTTCCTCCGTCCATGTCCTGCGCCCCGATGATTATTCCGCCGTGGCAGTCATTCATCTGACATTGAGACATCATGGTTGAATTGTTGACGATTAGAAAGTAGTCCGGGGTCAGAAGTATCTCGACGCCATTCAGGAGAAATCGTCCACGATTGATGACGATCCTATTCGGGACGTCAAAAGAAATGTCAACGAGGATCTTGCGCGGGGCATCGCGAATCACCAAGTTTCTTCCTACCAACCTTATGTCCCAGGGGGAAACCGAATAGATGAGTTGGTTGTTCTGGATCTGAAGGACGGGACTGTTCGTTTCATCGAAAAGCCTAAGCTGCAATAGCAGGTGACCCTCGTCGAGGACAAACGCGAGCAACGGGACTCCATCAACGCCGACAGGTACCGTAAAGGTGGGCACGCCGCCATACCGAAAGGTAAAGGTGTTCGACCCTAGCACGGCCTCGCATGTGTCACCTGAAAAGTGAAGATCGTAGGGTTTCGAGACCTCGGCACGCAGATTGAACGGGTTGGCGTTTGCTTCACGCACTGCTTCCATAGGGAGAAGTCCTGCAGTCTTCTCCCGGTGGTGCTGATCGCAAAGCAAGGTGATTTCGCCAGCAACGTGGCGCTGCACGTTCGCCCATCCGCGCATGTGCTCATACTCGTACAGGGGCATTCCGCAGATAACGCAGCCGAAGCCGCACCGCCTGCGCACCTCTCGTTGCACTGGATGCGGAATACTTCGAGATGTGGGCGGTGGTTGCTCTGGCACTTCGCTCACCTAGTGACGGCTAACTTGTGTCTAGCCTGACCAGCCTAACACCCCACCCGCGTCAGCCCAACACGACAGAAGCCACAGGACCCGTCCTCGGCAACTGCCCGACAGGTCCGGGTTTCGGCCACCCGAGGTATCCCCCTGTCAGGCATTATACTGCCCTTCCGGCCGGCCTAGCACCCTGGGGCGGAGGAATGGGCGCCCGAAAGGGACGGCCGGAGTGGCCGCGAAGAGAGGTAGGCAGCAATCCCAAAGGAGGATCCAATGAAGCGACTACTCGCCCTCACCGTCGCGGCGGTGATTATCGCCGCGGTCATATCCGTACCTGTGCTCGCCCAGGCGCCGACAAAGCCGGGGAGAGTCGTGCCGTTGAAGTTCACGATTGACTGGGTCTTTGATGGATCGTACGCGCCGTTTCTGCTTGCGCTCGAGAAGGGCTACTACGCCCAGGAGGGCCTGAACGTCACGATAGATCGCGGATTTGGCTCGGCGGACGCCGTGAGCAAGATAGCCGCGGGCGCCTACAGCCTGGGCTTCGCCGACATCAACACTATGATCGAGTTCAACGCCCGCAACCCCGGGCGTGAACTGGTGTCGGTCGCGATGGTGTTCGACGCCATTCCCTCGAGCATCGTGACGCTGCGGCGTGAGGGCATTACCCGTCCGATCGACCTCTACGGGAAGAAGCTGGGCGCGCCGGCCGGCTCGGCCCCGCGCGTGCTGTGGCCGCTCTTCGCCCGGGCGATCGGCATGCACCCGGCCTCGGTGGAGTGGGTGACGATGTCCCCGCCCCTGCGTGAGCCGATGCTGCTGCGCGGTGAGGTGAACGCCGTGGCGGCGTTCTCGTTCAACGCCTTCATCACGCTCAAGACCGCGCGGGTCGACCCGGCCGACATCATCATCTTCCAGTACAACGAGCACGGCCTGCCGCTGTACGGCAACGCCATCCTTGCCCATCCTTCGCTGCTGCAGAGCGAGCCCGACGCGGTGCGCGGGTTTGTCAGGGCCATGACGCGCGCCTGGAAGGACACGGTCGCGAACCCTGCCGAGGCGATCAGCGCCCTCAAGCGCCGCGACCCGATGATCAACGAGGATGTGGAGCGCGAGCGCCTGGTGCTGGCGCTGCAGCACGTCGTCCTGACCAAAGACGTGCGGGCGGCCGGTCTCGGCGGCGTCAAGGGCGAGCGCCTGAGCCGTTCGGTTGACCTGGTGACAGAGGCGTTTGGCCTGCCCCTGAAGCCAGCCTGGCAGCGCGTCTTCACCGACAAGTTCCTGCCGCCCCGGGCCGAGCGCATGCTCGTAGCGAGGTAGGCGCCGGCGCAGGGGGCTCGCGCCGGGGGCGGGAAGGGAGGCGCTTCCCAGACCGCGAAGATGTAGGTCGCACCGGAATCAAAGCATGCGTTCTGGCACCCGGAGAATCCTGTCCTGCTTAAGGAGGGACAAGCTGTGAGGACATTTGTCGCCGTGTTTGCAGCGACGCTGGCCGTCGTGGTGCTCGCCACGGGATTGGGCTTTGCCCAGCCGGCCAGGCAGACGACCTGGAAGTTCACCCTGGACTTCATCGTGCAGGGACCGCAGGCGCCCTTCCTGGTCGCCCTGGAAAAGGGCTACTATGCCGCGGAAGGCCTGAACATCACAGTTGATCGCGGCTTCGGCTCGGCCGACGCGGTGACCAAGATCGCCGGCGGCGCCTACAACCTGGGCTACGCCGATATCAACTCAATGATCGAGTTCAACGCCAGGAACCCCGGCCGGGAACTTGTGGCCATCGCAATCCTCCTGAACGAGCCGCCCTTCTCGATCATCACGCTGCGGCGCGAGGGAATCACGCGCCCGATCGAGCTCTACGGGAAGAAGCTGGGCGCGCCGGCCGGGGACGCCCCGCGCCGCCTCTGGCCGCTCTTCGCCCGCGCGGTGGGCATGCACCCCGCCTCGGTCGAGTGGATCACAATGGACGTGCCGCTGCGCGAGCCGATGCTGGTCAGGGGCGATGTCAATGCCATCTCCGGATTCTACTTCACCTCGTTCATCAACCTGAAGGCTGCGCGTGTAGATCCGGCCGAGATCGTGGCGTTCATGTACAACGACCAGGGCCTTCCCCTCTACGGCAACGCCATCATGGCGCCGCCGGCCCTACTCGAGCGCGAGCCCGAGGCGGTCCGCGGGTTCCTCAGGGCGTTTGTGCGCGCGTTGAAGGACACGATCAACAACCCATCAGAGGCCGTCGCCATAGTCAAGCGGCGCGACCCGCTGCTGCGCGAGGACGTAGAGCTCGAGCGCCTGCATCTCGCGCTCCGGCACAATATCCTGACCAGCGACGTGAAGTCCCACGGCTTCGGCGTGGTCAAGGGCGAGCGCCTGAGCCGGTCCGTTGATCTGCTGACCGAAGCGTTCGCGCTCCCTGTCAAGCCAAGGTGGCAGCAGGTATTCACAGACAAGTTCCTTCCTCCCAAGGCGGAGCGAATGCTTCCCGTGAGGTAGAATAGGCGCTGCAGGGATAGGAAAAACCTAGCGCACGAGGGGTCAACAGATGAGGCGACTGGGGCTCGAACGTGAGCTCGTAGATAGGACTGTTTATGAGCGCGCGGTGGGACGCTTCCGCGACGCCGGGATCGTTCTGCCCACCTTTGCTGAACTCGCAGAACCCTCCCGGATCCCCGCGCGGATACAGAAGGCACTTTCGGGCGTGGACCCCGATGCCCCGCACCCGCTGAACCTCTTCAGGGTGCACTGGTTCAACGGTGCAAACCGCACCGACCGGGTGGCATCACCCGAGCACATTGTGTTACCCAAGGCGCTCACCGGGGTGGACGCACGCATCGTGGTCGCGCTCGGCGACCGCTTCCCGATGATCCGCGCCCACAAGGTGCTGGCCGCCTACGGGTGCATAGCCCCGCGGATAATCACTGGGCAGTTCGATCCTACCGCCCACCGGGCGGTCTGGCCGTCCACCGGCAACTACGCTCGCGGCGGCGTGGCCATTTCGCGCATCATGGGATGCCGGGGAATCGCGGTGCTGCCCCAGGGCATGAGCCGGGAGCGCTTCGAGTGGCTGGAGCGCTGGATAGCCGATCCCCGGGACATCATCCGGACGCCCGGCACCGAGAGCAACGTCAAGGAGATCTACGACAAGTGCGCGGAGCTGGAACGCGATCCGGCCAACATCATCTTCAACCAGTTCTGCGAGTTCGGAAACCATCTGGCGCACTACCTGTGCACGGGCAGGGCGCTCGGGCGCGTTTTCGAGTCGCTGCAGGCCGGCGAGCCTGATCTTCGGCTGCGCGCCTTCGTCTCGGCCTCGGGCTCGGCCGGCACCCTGGGCGCCGGCGACTACCTCAAGGAGCACTGCGGCGCCAGGATCGTGGCCATGGAGGCCCTCGAGTGCCCCACGATGCTCTACAACGGCTTTGGCGAGCACAACATCCAGGGCATCGGTGACAAGCACATACCCTTGATCCACAACGTGACGAACACCGACGTGGTGGCGGCGGTCTCGGACCAGAGCACCGACCGTCTCGACGTGTTGTTCAACACTCCTGCCGGTCGCGAGTACCTCGTGAGCCGGCAGGGCGTGCCGCCCGCGGTGGTTGAACTGATGCCGGCGCTGGGACTCTCCAGCATCTGCAACGTGCTCGGGGCGATCAAGACCGCAAAGCATTTCGGGATGGGCCCTGACGACGTCGTCGTTACCGTCGCCACCGACGGCGCCGCGATGTACGCCACCGAGAGGGAGAAGTCGCTGAAGAAATACTACCCCGGCGGCTTCGATGCGGTCGCCGCGGGCGAGACGTTCGCCGGACACCTGGGCAGCGTCACCAACGATCACTTGCTGGACATGACCCACGCGGATCGGGATCGGGTCTTCAACCTGGGCTACTTCACCTGGGTGGAACAGCAAGGGGTCTCGCTTGAGGAGTTCGAGGCCAGACGGGATCAGCGGTTCTGGACCGAGATGCGCTCGATCATCCCGGCCTGGGATGCGATGATCGAGGAGTTCAACGGACGGACGGGGGCGGCCGCGGCGCTGTGAGCGCTTCTCTATCCATTGTTGTCTGCGCCGGGTGCGGCGCCGCGGCGGCGCCCGGCGATCCCTACCCCTTCCGGTGTCCCAACGCCGGAAGGGGCGATGATACCGATCACGTGATGACGGTCGTGCTGGATGCGGCGCGCCTCAACTTCCCCGGGGAGGGTCCGGCCAACCCCTTCGTACGATACCGCACGCTCTCGCACTCGTACCATCTGGGCTTGGGGCATAGCATGACCGACGCAGATCATGTCGGCCTGGTCGAGGAACTCAACCAGGCCGTGGCACAGGTGGATGGACATGGGTTCGCGGCCACACCGTTCTTCCGGAGCGAGGCGCTGGGCGCCCGCCTCGGATTCGCCAGAGGCGGCGTCTGGGTGAAGGACGAGACCGGCAACGTCTCGGGGTCGCACAAGGCGCGCCATCTGATGGGGCTGCTGATCCACCTGGAGGTCGTCGAACGGGCCGGCCTGACCGCCGGCCGTGGCGCCGGCGCACCCGATTTGGCAATCGCGAGTTGCGGGAACGCGGCGCTGGCCGCCGCGGTGGTGGCCCGGGCCGGCGGGCGGCGGCTCCGGGTGTTCGTGCCTACCAGCGCCGACCCTGTGGTGCTAGCGCGGCTGGAGGCACTGGGTGCGCACCTGACGATCTGCCCCAGGGAGGAAGGCGTGCCGGGCGATCCCACCTACCACCGGCTGCAGCAGGCGGTGCGCGAGGGCGCCTTGCCGTTCACCTGCCAGGGTCCGGACAATGGACTGACGATAGACGGCGGCAAGACCCTGGGATACGAGATCGCCGCGGATCTGGCCGGCGGAGTCGCTGCGCCGGATGGCGGCGCGATCCTGGACCGCCTGTTCATCCAGACAGGCGGCGGCGCGCTGGCCAGCGCGGTGATCCAGGGGCTCGGGGACGCGGTGCGCCTGGGCGCGCTCACCCGAATGCCGCGGATCCACGCGGTGCAGACCCTTGGAGGCCATCCTCTGAAGCGGGCCTACGACCGGCTGCTGGAGCGGGTCGGAGCGGCTCCCGGCAGCGGGTCGGTTCCTGACAGCGGGCCAGGGAGCCGCGAGCGTGTCGAGGAGGCGCTGCGCTACGCCGCCGGGCACCGCTCGCAGTTCATGTGGCCGTGGGAAGAGGAGCCGAAGAGCATCGCACACGGCATCCTCGACGACGAAACTTACGACTGGCTGGCGGTTCTCCGCGGGATGGTAACCACCGGGGGCACTCCGGTCCTGGTCTCGGAAGAAACGCTGAAGGAAGCCAACGCGCTGGCCCAGGCCGCCACGGGCATCAGCGTGGATCACACCGGCTCAGCCGGGCTGGCCGGGCTGCTGCACCTCCACCGCGAGGGCGGCGTTGGGCCGGAAGAACGCGCGGCGGTGTTGTTTACCGGCGTGAAACGATGAGACAATACAAGGGCCGAATGGCCAGCACAAAGGGAGGAACAGGTTAATGAGAAGCTTTCTCGGTAGGGATATCCTGTCGCTCAAGGATTTCGAGCGCAACGAGTTCTTCCGGGTCTTCCAGGTGGCGGACGACCTGAAGCCCTTCGCGCGCGACAGGCGCAACACCGATCTCTTGAAGCACAAGACGCTGGTCACAGCGTTCTACCAGCCCAGCACCCGCACGCGCCTGGCCACGGAGGCCGCCATGCTACGGCTGGGAGGCAGCGTGCTGGGGTTCTCCGATGCCAAGATGACGCGCGCAGGCGACTTCTACCAGGAGTCCATCAAGGACACGGTGCACATGCTCGAATACTACGGCGATGTCATCGCGATGCGCCACTTCCAGCAGGGCGCGCCGCACGAGGCGGCCCGCTGGGCCTCGGTTCCGGTAATCAACTGTGGCGACGGCTGGGGGGAGCACCCCACCCAGGTGTTGATAGACCTGTACACGATCCAGCGCGAGATGGGAACGCTGGACGGCCTCAAGGTGCTGTGCGTGGGCGACATGCGGATGCGCACCATGCACTCGATCCTCTACGCGATGTCGCAGTTCGACACAGAGGCGTTCGTGGTCTCGCCGCCCGAGATGTCCCTCCTTCCCGAGTTCAAGGCAGAACTCGACGCGCTCAGCGTCCGGTACCGGGAGGTCGCCACGGCCGAAGAGGTCATCGGCGAAGCAGACGTGATCTACATGGAGCCCGTGGTCCAGCCCGACTACACGAAGTCCCGTGACGAGCGCTCCGGCGACGTGGGACTCACCCCAGCGGCCTACAAGATCACCCGCCAGTTGCTGCGCGACAAGGGCAAGAGCAGCGCGATCGTGCTGCACTCCCTGCCGCGCATGGACGAACTTACCACCGACGTTGACCCCACCCGCCACGCCAGGTACTGGACCGAGGCGTTCAACGGCGTGGTCGTTCGCATGGCGCTGCTGGCCCTCGTGCTGGGCGCGGTGGAATAGGAGAGATCCCGATGCAGACGTATCTACGCGGACGCGACCTTATCACCCTGCAGGAGTGGACCAAGGAGGAGATAGACACCGCGCTGGACGTGGCCCTGGACCTCAAGCGAAGCCGGGCCCTCGACCAGCCGCACGCCATCCTGCGCGACAAGGTTCTGGCGATGCTGTTCTTCTTCTCCAGCACGCGCACCCGCGCCTCGTTCGAGGCCGGCATGGCGCAGTTGGGCGGCCACGCGCAGTTCATCGAGAGCCGCACCACCCAGATCGCCCACGGCGACACCGCCAAGGAGATCGGCGAGATCCTGGGACGCTACAACGACGGCATAGCCATCAGGCACGTGGACTGGGGGGCGGGCAACAAGTACATACGCGAGGTCGCGCAGGCCAGCCGGGTTCCCGTGCTCAACATGCAGTGCGACATCTACCACCCGTTCCAGGCGCTGGCGGATCTGCTGACCGTCATCGAGAAGAAGGGCGATCCGCGCGGCAAGACCATCACAGTGAGCTGGGCCTACGCCGCCAGCTACCAGAAGCCGATCAGCGTGCCGCAGAGTCTGATCCTTCTGATGCCCCGCTTCGGCATGAACGTCCGGCTGGTCCATCCGCCGGGATTCCAGCTCATGCCCGAGATCGTGGGGCAGGCGCAGGAGAACGCCCGCCGCGCCAAGGTCGGGTTCGAGATCATGGACGATTTCGAGGCCGGCATTCGCGGTACCGACGTCGTCTACGCGAAGAGCTGGGGCGCGCTGCTGACCGTCAAGAGCGATGAGGAAGGCGCGAAGCACTCCGCCAAGTACAAGAACTGGATCACCGACGAGCGGCGCATGGCAATGGCCGGCGAGGACGCAATCTACATGCATCCCCTGCCCGCCGACCGCAACATCGAGGTCTCCGACGCGGTGATTGATGGGCCCCAGTCGGTGGTCTACGACGAGGCCGAGAACCGGCTCCACGGCCAGAAGGCCGTGATGGCCCTGACAATGAGTTAGCCGGGGGGAGAGCGTATGGCCGGGCGAACCGCGGTAGTGGCAATCGGCGGGAACTCGCTGATCAAGGACTCAAAACGCCAGACGGTGCAGGACCAGTACGAGGCCGCCAGGGAAACCTGCCGGCACATCGCAGGCATGATCCGGGACGGCTGGGACGTGACGATCGGGCATGGCAATGGACCCCAGGTTGGCTTCATCCTGCGCCGGTCCGAGCTGGCAGCCCACGAGCTGCACGAGGTGCCGCTCGACGTTTGCGGCGCCGACAGCCAGGGCGCCATCGGCTACGCGCTCCAGCAGAACCTGTACAACGAGTTCCGCCGGCTCGGCATCAAGAAGGATGCAGTTACCGTGGTGACGCAGGTCGAGGTGAGCGCGGACGATCCTGCCTTCCAGAAACCGACCAAACCGATCGGATCGTTCATGAACGCGGAGAAGGCCCGGCGCCGTCAGGCCGAGGAGGGCTGGACCGTGGTCGAGGACGCGGGAAGGGGCTGGCGGCGCGTCGTCGCCTCTCCCGTCCCGATCCGCATCGTCGAGGAGGAGGCGGTCAAGCGCCTGATCGGCGAGGGGTTCGTGGTCATCACCGTGGGCGGAGGCGGCATCCCGGTCGTGGCCGACGCGGAAGGCAACCTGCGTGGCGTGGCCGCTGTGATTGACAAGGACCTGGCTTCGTCGCTGCTGGCAACGGTGATAGGCGCCGACCTCTTCGTGATAACCACCGCGGTGGAACAGGTGGCCCTCAACTTCGGCAAGCCCGACCAGCAGGTGATCCGGCAGATGACCCTGTCCCAGGCCAGGGAGTACCTGGCCGAGGGCGTCCACTTCGCCAAGGGCAGCATGGCGCCCAAGATGGAGGCGGTCATCGGCTACCTGGAGCGGGGTGGAGGCGAGGCGTTGATCACCAACCCTGAGAACCTGGAGCGGGCGCTGGGCGGAGAGACCGGCACGCGCATCACCGCGGGCTGAAGGCGGAGGCAGGTTGAAGGCGCTGGAGTTCGAGCTCAACGGACGGCAGGTCTCGCTGGAAGTCCGAGAGGGCGCGACTCTGCTGGAGGTCCTCCGCGAGCAGTGCGGCCTGACCTCGATGAAGGACGGGTGCGCGCCAGAGGGCTCGTGCGGCGCGTGCACGGTGCTCCTGGACGGCAGGGCAGTCGTGTCGTGCGCCCAGCCCGCGGAGAGGGCCGCCGGACGGCAGGTGATTACGCTCGAGGGGCTGCCCGAGGAGCACCGCGCGCAGTGGGCGGATTGCTTCGTCGCCTCCGGCGCGTCCCAGTGCGGGTTTTGCACGCCGGGTATCGTGATGAAGGCCGAGTCCATGCTGGCCCGCAATCCCGATCCCTCCCGCGATGAGATCGCCAGGGCCCTGGCCGGCAACCTCTGCCGGTGCACCGGCTACGTCAAGATCATTGACGCCATCAGCTACGCCGCCGGCGCGCGACGCGGGGAGCCGATTCCCGTCACCAATCGCAGCGGCAAGGTAGGATCGCGCACCGCGCGGTACCAGGGCCGAGATCTGGTCCTGGGCCAGAAGCCGTTCGTGGCCGACATGCGCGTACCCGGCATGCTCCACGGCGCCGTGCGGTGGTCCGATCACCCCCGGGCGAGGGTGTTGCGCATTGACGTATCGAAGGCGCGCGCCCATCCCGGCGTCGTCGCGGTGGCCACCTGGCAGGACGTGCCGGGAGAGCGCCGGCAGGGCTTGATCTTCAGCGACTGGCGGCAGTTCGTGGCCCAGGGCGAGGTTACGAACTACGTCGGCGACATACTGGCGGTCGTCGCGGCCGGGTCCAGGGCCACCGCGCGCGCGGCCGCATCCCTCGTGGAAGTAGAGTACGACGTACTGCCACCGGTCACCGACCCGTTCGAGGCGCTGGCAGAGGGCGCCCCGGCGGTTCACGAGATGGGCAACCTGCTCTCGACAACGAGGGTGCAGCGCGGCAACGCGGGTGCGGCGCTCGCGGGCGCGGCGTTCGTGGCCGAGGAGACCTTCCGTACCCAGACCGTTGAGCACGCGTTCCTCGAGCCGGAGGCATGCCTGGCAGTACCTTCCGAGAACGGCGGCGTGCACTTCTTCTCGCAGGGCCAGGGCATCTGGGAGGACCGCCGCCAGGTGGCATCGGTGCTCGCGCTCCCTGAAGAGAAGGTCCGGGTCACGCTGGTCTCCAGCGGCGGCGGCTTCGGCGGCAAGGAGGACCTGAGCGTCCAGGCGCACGCCTCACTGCTGGCCCTGATGGCCGGCAGGCCCGTGTTGGTGGCGCTGTCGCGGCGGGAGAGCATCCGCTTCCATCCCAAGCGCCATCCCATGACCATGGAGTACACGGTCGGGTGCGACGCGGAAGGCCGCCTTCTCGCAGTGCGCGCGCGGATCGTCGGGGACACCGGCGCCTACGCCAGCGTAGGAGACAAGGTTCTGGAAAGGGCGGCGGGCCACGCCTGCGGTCCGTACCGCGTGCCGAACGTGGACATTGAGGCAAGGGCCGTGTTCACCAACAACCCGCCCGCGGGCGCCATGCGCGGGTTCGGGGTCAACCAGGTCAGCTTCGCGATGGAAGCGATGATGGACACCCTGGCCGATCAGGTGGGCATAGACCGCTGGGAGATCCGGTGGCGCAACGCGCTGGATGTCGGTGATGTCTTCGCCACAGGCCAGAAGCTTGGGCAGGGCGTGGGCCTGAAGAAGACGCTGCTCGCGGTGCGCGATGCCTTCCATTCGGCGCGCTACGCCGGCATCGCCTGCGCCGTGAAGAACACGGGAATCGGCAACGGCCTGACGGAGTACGGCAAAGCGGTGCTGCGCGTCGAGGACGACGGCACGGTCACGGTGTTTCACTCCTGGACCGAGATGGGACAGGGAGTTCATACCATATTGCAGCAGGTGGCCTGCGAGGAGTTGGGCCTGACGCCCGACCGGGTGAGTGTCGCAGTTGACACGGCGCGCGAGCTGAGCACCGGTGAGACCACGGCCTCACGCGCCACGGCGCTGGGCGGGCTGGCGGTCATCGAGGCGGCGAAGCGCCTGCGGGCCGCGCTCGGGGGCAACCACCTGGAGTCGCTGGCCGGACAGGAGTTCTACGGCGAGACCGTGATTGACTGGACATCCAAGCCGACCCCTGGCGTCGAGAATCAGATTACGCACTTCGCGTACGGCTGGGCCACACAGGTGGCGATCCTCGACGATGACGGGCGGGTGGCTAGGGTGATCGCGGCGCACGACGTCGGAAGGGTCATCAATCCCACGCTGCTGGAAGGCCAGATAGAAGGGTCCGTCCACATGGGGATGGGGTACGCGCTCTCCGAGGAGCTGGTGCTGAAGGGCGGGGTACCGGTGACCGACACCATCAAGTCGCTGGGCATCGTGCCCGCGACCGGGATGCCCAAGGTCGAGTGCATCTTCGTCGAGGAGTTTCAGCCCGAAGGACCTTACGGGGCCAAGGGGGTTGGGGAGATCGGCAACATCCCAACGGCCGCGGCGATCGCCGGCGCGCTGTGGTCCTACGACGGTGTACGCCGGACCCGGCTGCCGATGAAGGATTCTCCCGCGGCCCGAGGATTCGTGAGATGGACCTCGTCCTGACCGGCGGCACCGTACTTGCATCGCTGGACGCGCCGGCGCTTCTCCAGGCCGACGTGCTGATCCAGGGAGGCCGCGTCACCGCTATCGGCCGGGCTCCGGAGGGTCTTCCCCGCCGCGACTGCTCGGGCTGCCTGATCATTCCTGGGAACGTCTGCGCGCACACGCATCTATACTCTGCGCTGGCGCGAGGCATGCCCTACGGCCTGGAGCCGCCGGCCGACTTCACGCAGATCCTACAGCGCGTCTGGTGGCGCCTGGACCGGGCCCTGGACGAGGAGACGGTCCGCGCGTCGGCGCGCTCCGGCGCGATGAGCGCGCTGCTCTCGGGTACGACCACGGTTGTTGATCACCACGCCTCGCCCAACGCCATCGCGGGCTCACTCGACGTCATCGCGGACGCGCTCGGCGAGATCGGCCTGCGTTCGGTTCTCTGCTACGAGGTCACCGACCGCGATGGGCCCGAGCGGGCGCGCGCCGGGGTCGAGGAGAACCGGCGTTTCCTGGCCGCGCAGCGGCCCATGGCAGGGGGCCTCGTGGGCGCGCACGCGTCGTTCACCCTCTCGACGGACACGCTGGCCGCCTGCGTAGAGGTCGCGCGCCGGGCAGGCGCGGGCGTTCACGTACACGTGGCCGAGGACATGGCAGATCAGCGCGATGCCA
>Ga0194113_10002333_pt1 | contig 26052 bp, 27 predicted proteins | sample TA2MahC200mmetaG_FD_146193 | JGI IMG/M metagenome (GOLD analysis project Ga0194113, IMG submission 146193) | Freshwater microbial communities from Lake Tanganyika, Tanzania - TA2015017 Mahale Deep Cast 200m | ecosystem: Environmental > Aquatic > Freshwater > Lake | place: Tanzania: Lake... | reverse complement strand
GCTCCAGCAGCGGGCCTTCGACCTCCTTGGAGTCCGACCCTGATGTACCCAGTACGACGACACCACCGATGACTCGAAAACCCCCATTCCTCGGCACTTCTCCGGGTTTGGGGGGACGGAACTTCGGTCTAGACTCTCGGCCGCGTACTGCGGTCCGGCGGCGTTCGCGGCGTGCGACTCGGCGGGCGTGGCCGCTCCTCCCTGCGGGGCGGCGGCTTCTCCTCCACCTTCGGACCGACCGCGCGCAGCCTCGGCTCCTCGCTGCGCCGTTGCAGTAGCAGCGCGCACAGCAACACCACTACGAAGAACAGCAGGCAGTCGGTCAGGGTCATCTCCGTGTACAGACCCAACACATCCGAGAAGACGAAGCGGATCAACTCGACGCCGGGGAAGAGGATGACGGCAGCGAGGACGATCACGGCGAGGACGCGTCCTACAGTCATCCCTCGGACCACCTCCTGCTGCAAGCTCAATTGCGATGGGTGCTTCGGTCGATACGTCGCCTGCGTTCAGTGCTTCAGTGAAGTAGATCGACGACGGCCTCAGCAACGGCCTTGTGGCCCGCGGCACTCAACTGCAGATTGTCACCATATGCGGCCTCCACGTCAAGACCTGATTCCTCCACCGCCGCCGCCGCATCGACCAGCGCCATCTCCGTCCCCTGTACGAGACTCACGATCTGCCACGCCGGATCGGCGGTATCGGCGCCGGCGCAGTCGGCCGCACGGGCCAGGTCGGCATCGTGCGGGATCTTCGGCGGCACGATCACCACGACCAGCGCGGTCGTGCGTTCCAGGAGCTTCGTCAGCAGCTCGCCCATGTCGGCGCGGAACTTCGTCGGGTCGAACTCCAGCGAATCGGCCGTGCCCAACGCCACCACGATGAGGTCGGGCGACTCATCCGCCAGCGAGACCGGGTAGATCGCGGCACGCTGCGCGGTGTATCCGCGCTCCGAGCGGTCCGTCACCTCAACGTTGCCCAGCGAGCACTTCTCCTGCAGCTCCGTCGCGAGGGCCTGGGCCAACCCGCCCTCGGCGCCAATCGCCGCGTCGTCCCCGATCACCAGCAGGCGAAGGTCCGCTCCGGCCCTGAGCGCGTAGTGCGCAAAGACCCGCGCCGAGCGCGGCGGCGTCCCCTTCACCTCCGGTCGCGTGCGGCTCTGCGCGGTGGCGGCCACGGCTCGCCCCATCACCTCGACCTCGCGCAGGAAGAGCATGTTGTCTCCGCCCAGGCCGCCGCCATACGTATCCAGCAGCGCGATCTTCACATACCTCGCCTCGCGCGGCGGGAACTTCGCGCTCATGCTCTGCGCGGTCTTGTCGGGGAAGGAGTACGGCAGGCGCATCCGCTCGTACGTGACGCCATCCCGCGAGACCCATACCTCCACCTTCCGCGTGTTCCCATTCTCGCTGGAGTACACGACGATCTGCTCGACCTCATACACCGCGCCCAGGTCGATGACGATCTTCTTCGGGTACACGGCATCCTGGCCGGTGGCGAAGCAACCAGGCGGCCCGTCGCTCTCCTTGTCACCGTCCACCAATCCCTGCCACGCGATTCCGCCCGGGGAAGAGCAGGTGAAGCTCTTGCCCAAAGACACGTTCTGCCAGCCCTCGTCCTGAGCACCGGCCAGGGGCGCCAAGGCGCCAACCAGAGCGATGACGCCTACCGCGCGCGAGGAGGTCTTCATCGGGTCCACTCGGTGATCTCGAGACTCAGGTCGAGGGCCGGCGCCGAGTGCGTCAGCGCACCGACCGAGATCAGGTCCACCCCGAGTTCGGCGCGCTCCCGGATCGTGTCCAATCGGACTCCGCCCGATAGCTCGGTAAGCGCGCGCCCCTTGATGCGGGCCAAGCTCTCGCGCACCGCCTCGGGGCCCATGTTGTCCAGCATGATGATGTCGGCGCCGAGGTCCGCGGCCAGCTCGGCGTCAGCGGGGGTGCTCACCTCGATCTCGATCTTGGCCGCAAAGGGCGCTCCGGCGCGGACTCGCTCGAGCGCCTGCGCCACGCCACCCGCCAGCCGGATGTGGTTGTCCTTGATGAGGATCGCGTCGTAGAGGCCGAACCGGTGGTTATGACCGCCACCCGCGACGACTGCCGCCTTCTGCAGCATTCGCATCCCCGGAACCGTCTTGCGGGTATCGACGACGACAGCCTTCGTGCCCGCCACTTGCTCCACGAAGGCGCGCGTGAGGGTTGCCACGCCGCTGAGCTGCTGCAGGAAGTTCAGCGCCGTTCGCTCGAAGGCGAGGACCGCCCGTCCCGGGCCTGCAACGCGAGCCACGACGTCGCCCGGCTCAACCGGGTCGCCGTTGCTCTTCAGCGGCTCGATGCAGATCGCCTCATGGACCTGGCATGCGACCTCGGCAGCCGCCTCCATGCCCGCCAGCACGCCCTTCGCCTTCGCCACGATCTCGCCGACCGCGCGCACGTCTGCCGCCACGCAGGCCTCGCTCGTGATGTCACCTCGTCCGAGGTCCTCCTCGAGCGCCGCCGCGACGACCCTCTTCAGCCACGGCGAGGCAGTCATCGGTGTGCTCCCAGCTTGGGGGATCAGCCGACAGGCCGATTCTGCTCGTCCACGGTCACCGACTTCGGCAGGCCGCGCGTATCCGCGTCGCCGTCCAGCAACGCGTAGGAGATCACATGCACGACGTCGCCGACCGCGCCACGCAAGGCCGCAGGGCCGTTCAGCACGCACTCACCGGAGCCCGGCGTGCCCTCGATGACGTAGGTCTCGATCCGGCTGCCGTTGTTCAGGTTCACGACCTGCACGCGCTCGCCCGGCACGATGTCCGCGGCGGCCATCAGGTCCGGGTCGAGCGTCAGACTGCCGCCATAGTGCAGGTTCGCGTCGGTGACGTGAAGCCCGTGCAGCTTGGACTTCGCGACGATCCGCATCATCGGGGGCTGTCCTTCTCGACGACGACGTTGTCGATCAGCCTTGTTGTGCCCAGATACGCTGCTGCCGCGATCACCAGCGGCGGACCGGGGAGGTCATCGCGCTGCAACGTGTCGGGCCGACGCGCCTCGACGTATTGTAGCTGAAACCTCGGCTCGCTCGCAAGCGCCGCCCGCACCGTCTCCTCCACCTCCTCGGCCCGGCCTCCACGCGAGGCGACACCCGCACCCGCCAGCAGTGCCCGATAGAGCGCGGGCGCCGCCCGGCGGTCCTCCGCGGACAGATACGCGTTCCGCGAACTGATCGCCAGGCCGTCGGGCTCGCGGACGGTAGGGCAGCCGACGATCTCGACTGGCAGGTCCAGGTCCCGCGCCATCCGCCGGATGACCTGCAACTGCTGGAAGTCCTTCTCCCCGAAGTAGGCGCGGTTCGGCATCGTGATGCTGAACAGCTTGGCCACCACCGTCGCCACACCGTCGAAGTGGCCGGGCCTGGACGGTCCGCACATCACTTCCGTGAGTTCATCCACGTGAACCGTCGTCAGGGCGCCCTCCGGGTACATCTCCTCTGTTGAGGGCGCAAATACGAGGTCAACGCCCTCGGCCTCCGCCAGTGCAAGGTCGCGTTCCTCAGCGCGCGGGTACTGAGCGTAGTCCTCGCCGGGCGCGAACTGGGTCGGGTTCACGAAGACGGTGAGCACGACGAAGTCGCACTCCTCGCGCGCGCGACGGACCAGCGACAGGTGGCCCTCGTGCAGCGCCCCCATCGTGGGCACGAGACCCACGGTATCCCCGGCCCAGTGCGTCGCCCCGATGGCGACACGGGTCTCGATGATCGTGCGTGCAACGTGCATCGAATGCTCCGCTCCCGGGGTCACCGTCGCCACCACTCGCCGGGCGTGGCGAAGCTCCCGGCCAGCCAACCGCCCAGCGTCGCGGCGAAGGACACGCTCGGGGCGACAACGGCGAAGGTCGCCGACCCATGCGCCGCCAGCCACGCCCACAGGGCAACGGCGAACGTGATCCCGTAGACCTTCAGGATGCCCCTCGAGTAGGACTCCGTGACGACAGACGTGATGCCGTAGAACAGCAGGCCCGCATAGGGCGAGATCACGCTGAGCACGATCAGGTACAGGCCGCCCGGCGCCGCCGCTCGCCCCGCCTCCCGCACGTCCGCCAGGCCCAGCAGCTCGTCGAACGGTTCGAGCAGCCCCGAAGCCGCGCCGGCGGCGCCCAGCAGGAAGGCGGCTCCGCAGCCCAGGCCCGCGAAGCGGCCCGGATCGGCGCGGAAGTCGGTGAGGGTCAGGATCGTGAGACACACGGCCGCACCCACCAATCCCATCACCAGCACCGGGACCCTGATCCCTGTCGGCGCAGGCTCCGGCACCGGGGAGGGCTTCGGCGCGGCGGGCGGAGGGCTCGGTTCCTTCCCTTCCAGAAGCTCCGCCTCCCGATATAGCTCCAGGCACATCTGCGTGTTGCCGCCGGCCATGTAGATGTCCCCGAGCAATCGGTACGCCTCCGCGCTGAAGGGGTCAAGCTCGATCGCCGCCGCGACCGCGTCCCGCGCCTCACGGAAGCGCCCCTGAACCAACAGCTCGCGCCCCTCCACCATGAGCCGCTCGAAACGCGAACGCGGACGCTCGACGGTCACCTTCGGCGGCGCGGCGGCCCCGTAGCCGGCCTTCCGCTCCCACCGCGCGCGTTCCTGCGGGTCCATCAGCGATCGGTAGGCGTGCTGGATGCGCACGAAGCGCTCGTGCGCCTTCTTGCTGTCGGAGCTGACGTCGGGGTGGTGCTTGCGGACCAGCTGGCGGTACCGGCGCTGGATGGCCTCCTCGCCGGAGCCGACGGGGATTCCCAACACGCGGTACGGATCGAACTCGCCATCGGTGCCGCTCATGGGCGCCCACGTCGCATCGGGGGCCTTGTGGGTCGTTGCAGGGGCAGAGCGTGCTCTGCCCCTTCCCTGGGTACGGGCAACGGCGGGGCAGAGCACGCTCTGCCCCTACAACGACAGCCGACAGGTTCGGAACTGCATGAGTGTCAGCCGCCGCTGGCCGCAGACAACATCGAGTTGAAGTAGCCGATGTAGAACGAGGCCAGGATCAGCACCACGAAGATCGCAGCGATGATCACGCAGATGGGCACGATGGCCGTGGCCATCTGGCGGATCTTGGTCTTCGCTTCGTCGTCGTAGTAGTCCGCCACCTTCTGGAGGGTCGCGTCGATGTCGCCCGTCTCCTCGCCGGTGCGGAGCATGGCCACGACGGTGGCGGGTACGTAGCGCGAGGTCGCGAGCACCTCACTCAGCCGCCCGCCCTTCTGCAGGTGCGGGATGGCCGCGCGCACCTCGCTGGCGACCGCGAGGTTCGCGGAGGCGTCGGCGGACAGCTTCACACTCTCGGGCATCGTCACCCCGGCCGAGTACAGCGCCGCCAGTGCCCGGCAGAACCGCGACATGACGATCTTCTGCGCAACGCCCCCGAAGATGGGCAGCGTGAGCCGCATTCGATCGACGATCGTGCGCCCCTGCTCGGACTTCTGGTAGGCGCGAACCAGCCAGTACCCCAGTCCCACCGCGCCCAGCAGCCCCGCGAGCACCGCCACCGGGACCAGCACCCCCGCTCCCAGCATCCCGGGCTGTAGCATCTGGACGATGATCACCATCGCCGTCGGGATGATCAGGATGGCGCCGGCGAGGATCTTCGGGTAGAGGGTCTCACGCTGAATCATGCGCTGGACCTCAAGGTCGTGCTCGGCGTACTCGGCCAGCGCCTTCAGCATCTCCTCCAGCTTGCCCGAGGCTTCCCCCGCGGCGACGATCGCCACGGCCAGCGGCGAGAAGGCCTCCGGGAAGCGGCGCATGTTCTCGCTCAGCCGCTGTCCCCGCTCCACGCCGGGAATGACGCCCCGCGCGGCCCAGCGCAGCATTGGGTTCGTCGTGTTCTCCTCGATGACGTGTAGCGCCCGGATCACCGTCATCCCCGAGCCGATCAGCGTGGCCAGCTCGCGGTAGAACTGAGCCAGCGCCGCGTGGCTGACCCGCCGCGCAGGCGTCGGCCGGCGCGCCTCCCGCGCTTGGGGCGCCTGCGCCTCCTTGATCCGGACGATGATGTAGCCCTGGTCGCGGAGCTGCGCCGCAACGAGCTGGGGCGTCTCCGCCTCCATCTCCCCCGTCAGGGCGTTCCCCGTCTTGTCACGAACCTCATATGCGTACGTGGCGACCGGCATGGTGGTCGAAAAAGGGGGACACCATACCAGTTTCAGACGTCCGAAATTGGTATGGTGTCCCCCTTTTTCCCTCCTTTCCCAGGCCACAACCGCACCGACCCGTCGTTGGTCACGTGACTAGAGACGGTCGAGCCGTCCGGCAGTTGCAGGTCCGGATCAAGCTCCGCCAGGGGCACCAGGGCAAACTGCCGCTCCATGAGGTGCGGGTGCGGTACCGTCAGCTCCGGCGTCTCGATCCTCAGGTCGCCGGATAGCAGCAGGTCGATGTCGATCTCCCGCGGCCCCCACCGCCGACGGGGCTGCCGGCCTACCTCGCCCTCGATCCGCTTCGCCTCGGCGAGGAGCTGGTGGGGTTCGAGCGTGCACAGGACCCTGGCTGCCAGGTTGAGGAACGGGCTCTGGTCGGTATCGCCCCACGGGTCAGTCTCGTAGATGCCGGAGACGGCCTGCACCTCGATGCCCCGCGTCTCGCCGAGCCGCTGCAACGCCTTGCGCAGGAAGCCCTCACGGCTCCCTCGGAGCCACGTCACCGTGACGTCGAGCCCCGCGGCCTCAACGGCCTGCTGAAGCCACTCCTCACGGTCGCCCACGTTGCTCCCCAGACCGAGGTACCACACGCGGGCGCCGGGGTCCTGCCGAGCCGCCATTGGACGCACCTTGGGGTGGGGACGTAGAGGGTGTGCCGCCGCAAACCGTCAACGAGAGACCTGAGACCGCCGTCGCCGCGCTAGTGGATGTCGTACCCGCCGCCGCGTGCATCCCGCGCGATGACGTCCAGGTCGATGTTCGAGAGGACGGCCAGCCCTTCGTCGCTCAGCACGAACCCACGGGCTTCCAGCGCGGCGCGCGCGTCCCTCGCCAGGCCGACACGAAACGCCTGATCCGCGGCCGCCAGCGCGGCTACCTGCCGCAGCTGGATGGCGTCGAGCGTACGGATGCCGTCGGTGGCGGCCATCGTGATCTCGGTGTTGCCTGCATCCAGGTCCACCGCCAGCTCGTAGCGCTCCATGGCTTCGGGGATATGCCCCATGCGGTGTTCCAGCGAGCCGAGGTGGTAGTGGCCGCGTGGGTCTAGCGGCGCCAGGTGGGTGTACAGGCGCGCGCACTCCATTGCCGACGTCAGGTCCTCGAGGTGCTCGTGGGCGGCGGCCTGAAGCCGGAGCAGCAGCGGAGTAGATGCGCCCCGGGACCGGAACGGCTCGCAGACCGCCACCGCCGCCACCGGATCGCGCTCCGACAGGTAGACGCCAGCCAGCACCTCCGCAACCCGCTCCCGCGTCGGGTCGCCTTCCAGCGCCCGCCGCAGAATCTCCTTCGCCGGCTCCTGGACGCCCTCGCGCAGGCAGAAGGTCGCGATCTCGACCAGATCGACGGTCGTCCCGGCCAGATCGGGCGGTGCGCTGGTGAGCACGCGCCGCGCGTCGGCGTGCCGGCCCGCTCGCTTCAACGCGGTCGCCAGGCCCGAGATGGCGCGCGTATACTGCGGCGCCACCCCGATGGCCTCCTGGGCCAGGGCGATCGCGTCGTCAACCCGGTCCTCGGCGAGGGCGGTCTGTAGCTTCACGAGGGCGGCGTCGGCCCTCGCGAGCGCCTCGTGGTGAGTAGGCTCCAACGTGCTTCTACCTCCCCGGCCCGCTCGTCCCGCGCGGGCCGGCTAACTGGGCGGCGCCCTCAGGTCGCCGTGGGGTCGGGCACGACCGGCGGCAGTAGCCCCTCGCTCGTCTTCTTCTTCCCGGCCTTCGGCTCGGGCGGCGCCTTCTTCGCGTCCTCAGGCTTCTCCGCCCCCTCCTCCGCCGCCGGTAGACAGCCGTACTTCAGGATGGCCTCCACCTCGCCACGCTCCAGCGTCTCCTTCTCCAGCAGCACCTGCACCAGGTTCTCCAGTTGGTTCCGGTGCTCGCTCAGGATCGACCGGGCGCGGTTGATCGCCCCCTCGACCAGGCCGCGCACTTCCGCGTCGATCTTGCGCGCAACCTCCTCGCTGAAGTTGCGCTCCTCGTACAGTTCCCGTGCCAGGAAGATCGGCCCGGTCTTCTTCCCGTACGTGACCGGCCCCAGCTCCTCGCTCATGCCGTATTCGCACACCATCTGCCGGGCCATCTCCGACACGCGCTGCAGGTCGTCCTGGGCGCCCGTCGTCACATCGCCGATGACGATCTCCTCCGCCGCGCGCCCGCCGAGCGCCTGACACATGTACTTCAGCAGGTCGTCCCGGCTCATCAGGTACCGGTCGTCCTCGGGCAGGTTGAGCGTGTAGCCCAGAGCCATTCCGCGCGGCAGGATGGTCACCTTGTAGGTCGGATCGAAGCTCGGCAGGTGGTTGCCGACGAGCGCATGGCCTGCCTCGTGGTATGCCAGGACCCTCCGCTCGCCCTCGGTCATCACCCGGCTCTTGCGCTGCGGCCCGGCGATGACGCGCTCCACCGCCTCGCCGAACTCGTCCATGCCGATCTCGCGCTTGTTGCGCCGGCCTGCGAGCAGCGCCGCCTCGTTCACCAGGTTCTCGATGTCCGCACCGCTGAAGCCCACGGTCCGCTTCGCCAGCACCGCCGGGTCCACGTCGCTCGTTAGCGGCTTGCTCTTGAGGTACAGGTCCACGATCTCTCGCCGCTCGCGTACGTCCGGGTTATGCACCACCACCCGTCGGTCGAAGCGGCCCGGACGCAGCAGCGCGGGGTCGAGGATGTCCGGCCGGTTCGTGGCAGCCAGGATGATCACGTCCGCGTTCGGGTCGAAGCCGTCCATCTCCACCAGCAGCGCGTTCAGCGTCTGCTCGCGCTCGTCGTGCCCGCCTCCCAGACCTGCCCCGCGCTGGCGGCCGACCGCGTCGATCTCATCGATGAATACGATGGCCGGCAGGCTGTGCTTCGCCTGCTCGAACAGGTCCCGCACGCGCGAAGCGCCGACCCCGACGAACATCTCGACGAAGTCCGACCCGCTGATGTAGAAGAACGCGACGTTCGCCTCGCCCGCAATCGCCCGCGCGAGCAGCGTCTTACCGCAACCCGGCGGCCCCAGCAGCAGCACCCCGCGCGGGATCTTGGCCCCGAGAGTGCGGAACTTCTCCGGCTCGCGGAGGAACTCCACGATCTCCTGGACTTCCTCCTTCACCTCCGCCATCCCCGCCACGTCGTCGAAGGTCACCCGCTCGAAGTTCTCGCTCAACGTCTTGTGCCGGCTCCGACCGAAGCTCAACGCTTGCCCGCTGCCCGCCTGCATCTGGCGGACCATCAGCATCCAGAACACGAAGATCAGTACTAACGGCAGCAGGAAGCTCCCCGCGATCCCGATGGCCTTGTCCCCCCAGGGGGCAGGTTCGAGGGAGACCGGCCCGTTCGGGTTCTTCGCCAGCAGGTCCCGCCAGAGCGTAGGATCGTTGGGGACCTTGACCGCATAGGGCTGCTTGTCGGCGTTCTTGAGTTGGCCGATGGCCCGCTCGTTGCCGATGATCTTGACGCTGGCGATCTCGCCGTCCTGCCAGTCCTTCAGGAATTGGCTGAAGTTGTCGTACTGGCGTGTCCTCTGGCGCTCCTGTAGCTTCGGAATCCAGAACACCACCACCAGCAAGACCGCTAGCACCAGGAACAACACGACGTGGTTCGAACGCATGCAACCGCTCCTTTGGCCGGAGTCCTTGACGGCCGGCCGCCGTCGGGTGTCACGCCAGGGGGCGCGCGACCAGTTCGGCCACCTGCTCGGTCCGGGCGGTCACCTTCGCCCCCTCCGAGATCCGATGGCCGACCAGCCACACGATCTCCCCCTGAGTCGTCGCCACCACGACTATACCTTCGCGCTCGGCGCGCGGAATCTTCTTGTCGACCAGGAAATCCTGCAGCTTTTTCGTGCCCTGCATCCCTAGCGGCGTCCAGCGATCACCGGGCCTCGGGTTGCGGAGGACGAGGCGGCTGCCCACAACCGCGGCGTCCAACTGCGCGCAGAACGGGCCGCGCGCCGCCGGATCGCATTCGCCAGCCGGCCCCACCCGCGCGGCGATCAGAATCCCTGCGTCCGGTAGCCGCGCCTCCCCGGGCACCGCCAATGACGCCTCGAAGCTCCGGGCGGTTCGACGGGCGCCACCCCGCAGTACGACTGCGTCTGCCGTCCGCTCCGCCCATAGTCCCGGCAGCTCTGTCCGCGCTCCCGTACGCCCCTCCGCAACCAGGAACTCCAGCGCCCGCAGATGGTCGGCGGTGACGTTCCTCAGGTCCCCCCGCACTTCGCCCACGGCCTCGCGCAGAACTCGATTGCCCAGGCCGGACGCCAACGCTCTCAGGCCCGCCAAGCCAAGCGTCAGCCCGTCGTCCCGGGAACGCACCAGCGCCTCAAGCGCCTCCCGCACGAGGGGGCGGGTCCACTCCAGCTCCGCCTCAGCGATTGCCGCCAGCCGCTGCAGCGCCTCGGACACCTGCGGCTGGTACTCGCGCTCCAGAAGGGGGAGCAGGGACTGCCTCACGCGGTTGCGCAGGATGCTCTCGTCTCGGTTCGTACTGTCTGTACGCGGCCGGACGCCCTTCGCCTCGCAGTACGCGGCGGTTTGCCCGCGCGTCACGCCCAGCAGCGGGCGCACCAGGTCGCCCGAGACGCCGGGCATCGCCGCCAACCCCTCCAGCCCGCTCCCGCGCAGCACGTTCATCAGCACGGTCTCGGCGCGGTCACTCGCCGTATGGCCCAGCGCAATGCGCTCCGCGCCCGCCTCTCGCGCCAGTTCCCGCAACGCCGCGAACCGGGCCTCTCGGGCCCCCTCCTCGGAAGCCCGCTCCACCTGGGGTCTCGCGACCAGCGCCTGCAAGCCGAGTTCCTCGGCCAGCTCCCGCACGAACTGCTCATCCTCGTCGCTCTCCGGTCCGCGCAGGCCGTGGTTGACATGCCCCACGGTAAGTTGCAGGCCAAGTGGCCCCCGAAGCTCCGCCAGCGCCAGCAGCAGGGCCACCGAGTCCTGACCGCCGCTCACCGCCACCAGCAGGGCCTCGCCCTCTCGCAGCACGCCGGAGCGCGACACGCTCTCCTCCACATACCCCACAATGCCCCGCGATGGCCCCACCATCTCACCCCGTCACTTGCGCCTCATGCAGCAGGCGCTCGGGCTCCGCGATCTGCAGGCCCTGCTCCCGCAGAGCGGCCTCGGTGAAGCAGTCGATGCCCGCCGTCGCGCGCACCGACGGCCATGCGCCCCACAGCGCCGGCGGCTTCTCGGCCCACGTCGTCTCTGGCCACGTCCCCAAGAGGATCAGACGAACGGCCTCGGCGGAGGTTCTCACTTCCTCCAACACCGGGCCGACCACCTCGGTGTCCAACGCCTCGAAGGCCCGCTGGAGAAGCTCGGGCTCTTCCGGGTCCTCGCAGTGCGCACCAATGTCCACGTGCAGGCAGGCCAACGAGTTCTCGGCGGCCCTCTCTTGCAGCGCCGCTCGGCACGCCGCCAGTGTCCCCAGGGCCTCTCGGGCCGGAATACCCGCCGCTCTGGCCGCTCCCAGCACCTCCAGCCTATAGGCCAGCACGTGCGCCTTCAGCCCCGTCCTCAGCGCCCAGTGCCGCATGTCCGGCCGACGCCCCGGCGCCCATGGCCACAGCAGGTTGACCGGGAGTAGGCCCTCCTCGCGCCGCCGGTGGTTGATCCGGTGCCGGTCGAGCAGCTCGACGGAATCCCAGATCAGCTCCCGCAGCAGCCCATCTCCCTCGCCTTCGGGCAGCGCACCCTCAAGCTGCTGTCCGCGCGCAAGCGGCGCCGGCGCGCAGCGCACTTCGGTCGGGCCGTCGGTCCACATCATCACATGCGCGAAGTGCCGGCCCGGGTAGAAGCCCAGCCTCCGGGTCGAGAGCTTCTCATCTACGAGCTGCATCAATGTCAGAGCATCCTCGACCGCGATCCCCGCACCTGACGTGTCCGCGATGCGACCGTCCTCCGTTAGGCTGCTCAGATTCACGCGGAATGCCGCGTCGCGCGCGCCGAACGGTGCCCCGATCCCGAGGGCCTCCAGCGCCCCCAGCGACGGCGGCTCAGCCCCCTCCTGCAGATAGCCCAGCAGACCCAGGAGTTCCGCTCCCGCCCCGCCGATGGCGCCCTCCGGCAGCAGCCTGATCGTCCCACACGAGCCGCGCTGCGCCAACTCGTCGAGCGCGTCGGTCCGCGACGCTTCCAGCAGCGTCCGCCCGCCCAACTCGTCGATCGGCTCAGTCGCCAGGCCGGTGACGTGGATGAGGATGCACTTCATGGTGAGCCGTAGAGGGGGATGTGGCGCAGGCTTCCAGCCTGCGATCCGCGCCGTTCGGGGTTCCGCAGGCTGGAAGCCTGCGCCACACCCGCACACAGCCACTACTCCCCGAACAACCGATCCCTCGCAGTCTCGTAGATCCGTCTCGCCTCGGCAACGACGTAATCGGGCAAAACGGGGCCGGGGTAGGTCTTGTCCCAATCGAGGGTCAGCAGGTAGTCGCGCACGTACTGCTTGTCGAAGGCCTCCTGGGGCTTGCCGGGCGCGTACTGCGCCTTGTCCCAGTAGCGCGACGAGTCCGGCGTCAGCACCTCATCCACCAGGATCAGCTCGCCGTCCGCGAGGCCGAGCTCGAACTTCGTATCACACAGGATGAAGCCCCGGCTGTCGGCGTACTCGGCGCCGAAGCGGTACAGCTCCAAGGCCTTGTCGCGGATCGCGGTCGCGAGCGGCTCGCCGACGATCTCGACGGTGCGCGCAAAGTCGATCGGCACGTCGTGGCCGCTCTCCTCCTTCGTGGAGGGTGTGAACAGCGGCTCGGGCAGCTTCGCGGACTCCACCAGCCCGTTCGCGATCGGGTGCTCGTTGATCGTCCCGTGCTGCGAGTACTCCTTCCACGCCGACCCGGCGAGATACCCGCGCACGACGCACTCGACGGGAATGACTTCCGCCTTCCGCACCCACATCGAGCGCCCCTCAAGCTGGTCGGCGTAAGGGCGGACCGGCTCGGGGTAGTCGGCCACCTCGCAGCTGATGATGTGATTCGGCAGGATGTCCGCCGTGAGGTCGAACCAGTGTCGCGAGATTTCGGTGAGGATCTTGCCCTTGTCCGGTATCCCGTTCGGCAGCACCACATCGAAGCACGAGATGCGGTCGCTGGCAACGATGAGCAGCCCGTCGCCATAGTCGTAGATGTCGCGGACCTTGCCCTGACGTCGCGAGATTGCGCCGGGCAGGTCGGTCTGCATGAGTGCGCTGTGCATCGTGTCACCTCGGGTAGGTGGGTCTCAGGTCTCGCGTCTCAGGTCTCAGGTTCCACACCACGCCAGCACCGCGGTCCTCCGTCACGCGCCTCCAACATGAGACATGAGACGCGAGACCAGAGACATCACGCGCAGACGTGAGACCCGAGACTACGCTCCAGCACGGCCTCGGCGTCCGGCGGCGAAGGTTCCAGGTCCGGCGCGGCGTCGAGCGCGTAGTCCGGGTCCTTCAGACCGTGGCCCGTCAGCGTGCAGACTACGGTTGTCGGCTCCTCGCCAAAGAAGCCGTTCTCCGCCAGCCGGATCACGCCCGCGACCGACGCCGCGGAGGCTGGCTCTACGAACAGGCCCTCCTCGGCCGCGAGGCGCTCGTAGGCGCTGCGGATCTCGTCCTCGCTGACGGTCGTGATAAGACCGCGCGATTCGCGGATGGCCCGCATCGCATCCCGCCAGCGGGCCGGGTTGCCGATGCGGATGGCCGTCGCGCGCGTCTCGGGCTTCGCGATCGGCTCGCCCCGCACCAGGGGCGCAGCGCCCTCCGCCTGGAACCCCAGCATCCGTGGCTGCAGGTCGATCATGCCCAGCTCGCGGTAGTGGCAGTACCCCCACCAGTAGGCCGTCACGTTCCCCGCGTTGCCGACCGGCAGCGCGTGGTAGTCCGGCGCCCCCCGCAGCGCGTCGCAGACCTCGAAGGCGGCGGTCTTCTGCCCATCCATGCGGTACGGGTTCAACGAGTTCAGCAGCGCGATCGGGTAGTGGGCCACGATGTCGCGGACGACCCGCAGGCAGTCGTCGAAGTTGCCCTTGATCGGCACGACCTTCGCGCCGTGGCGCACCGTCTGCGCCAGCTTCCCCAGGGCGATGTACCCGTGGGGGATCAGCACCATGCACGGGATGCCTGCCCGCGCGGAGTACGCGGCAGCCGAGGCGGACGTGTTCCCCGTGGAGGCGCAGATGGTCGCGCGCGCCCCCGCTTCCATGGCCTTCGCGACCGCCACCACCATCCCGCGGTCCTTGAAGCTGCCCGTGGGGTTGAGGCCCTCGAACTTGAGGAAGAGGCGGAGGTCGCCCGGCAACGAAGGGCCGATCTGCGCGCTTGGAATGAGCGGCGTGCCGCCCTCCAGCAGCGTCAGACGCGGGGTCGCCTCGGTGACGGGGAGAAGGTCCTCGTACTCCGCGATCACGCCCCGCCAGGGGCCGCCCTGAGCCAACGTCATCCCTCCACTGGGACGGTGAGTCCTGGAGGACAGGCATTCCTGCCTGTCCGAGGTGGCAAGCCTTCGAGCGCAGGACAGGCAGGAATGCCTGTCCTCCAGGGCGTGCTCATCCCTCCACCCGGATCGGAGGCGCGATCTGCTCGACCACGTCGAAGGCGCGGATGCGGCGCAGCGCCTCCGCGACCTTGCCCTCCAGGCCCGCGTGCGTGAGCCAGACGATCTCGGCCGAGGAGCCCATCGTGTCTACTTGCAGCACGGACTTGATGCTCACACCCTCTTCCCCGAAGACGTTGGCACACGCGCCCAGCACGCCCGGCCGATCCGCGACCCTCATGCGGATGTAGTGGCTGGTCACGCACTGATCGATCGGCTTGAGGTCGGCCGTGCCGCGACACGCGCAGGGGATGCGGTTCCGGCAGTTCAGGCGCACGTTACGCGCCGCGGAGATGACATCCGCCACGACCGCCGCGCCCGTCGGCAGGGACCCGGCGCCCTTGCCGTACAGCATCACGCTCCCGCTGGCGTCGCCTTCGACGAACACCGCGTTGAACTCGCCCGACACCGCCGCCAACGGATGCCGCACCGGCAGGAAGGTCGGATGGACGCGAACTTCGAGCTGCCCATCCTTCGCGCGCTGCGCGATCGCCAGCAGCTTGATGATGCAGCCCAGCTCGCGGGCATAGCGGATGTCGGTGGGCGTGATCTCCCGGATGCCCTCGCGCGCAATCTGCTCCACGGGCACGCGCTCGCGAAACGCGATGGCCGAGAGGATCGCAATCTTGTTCGCCGCGTCGATCCCGTCCACGTCGTTCGACGGGTCCTGCTCGGCGAAGCCCTTCTCCTGGGCCTCCTTGAGTGCCTGGGAGAACTCCACACCGTGCTCGGTCATCTGGGTGAGCACGTAGTTCGTGGTGCCGTTGAGGATGCCGATGATCCGGCGGAAGCGGTTGGCCTGCAGGCCCTCCTGCAGGGACCGGCAGATCGGGATCGTGCCGCCGACCGAGCCCTCAAACCCCACATCGACGCCCGCGCTCGCCGCCGCCTCGAGGATCTGCGCGCCGTGTTTGGCGATCAGCTCCTTGTTGCTGGTGACGACGCTCTTCCCCTGCCCGAGGGCCGCCATGACGAGGTCCAGCGCCGCGCCCGTGCCGCCAACGGTCTCGACCACGATGTCGATGTTCGGGTCGTTGATGACGTCCCGCCCGTCGGTGGCCCGCAGCTCGGGAGGAACGGGTACCGTTCGCGGCCGGTCCCAGTCGATGTCGGCAATCCGGGCGACCCGGATGCGGCAGCCCGCCCGCACGGCGATCTCATCGGCATTGTCGGTCAGGATGTGGTATGCCCCCGACCCCACAATGCCATAGCCGATGATCCCTACCGCTACCTCGTCCGCCATTGTACCTACCGTCCTGGTGAGCCCTCGGAGGATGCGGAGGCAGTGGGGCGGGCATTCCTGCCCGCCATGGCGCCTTGGCGGGCATGAATGCCCGCCCCGCTGCCTCCGTGTCTGTAGGAGCCCAGCAAGTGAGTCCACTACTCCCCGATCGGCCGGATCACCATGAGTTCCTGGTCCGCGTCCACGTGGTCACCGTCGGAGACCAGGACCCTCTCCACCCGCCCGGAGCAGGGCGCGGCGATGTCGTTGTAGAGCTTCATCGCCTCGATCAGCGCGACCGTCTCCCCGATCTGCACGTCATCCCCGACTTCCACGAACGGAGGCGAATCGGGCGCCGGCGAGCGGTAGAAGACGCCGCCCATGGGCGCTCTCACTGCGGTGATCGTCTGGCCCAGGAGTGCGTCCGGCTCGGAGGGGGTGACCGTGGGGCTGACGGGCGCCTGAACCGGGGCAGACGGAGCGCACCGCACCAGCGTGCTGGAGTCGCCCTCGCTCACCTCGATCTCCACCAGCCCCTCGCGGGCCGCCAGAGCGACGAGCCACTCGATGTCGTCGTTGCTGATGCGTCCCACGAGTCACCTCCGCAGCCGTCGGAGCCTCCCCCAATGCGCATAGACCGCCGGGCAGGGCCCGCCGGTCTCAGGGGGCAAGCATGGGCGCCCGGCATACCGCGAGAAGGAAGAACTGGTAGCGGCGGAGGGACTTGAACCCCCGACTACGCGGGTATGAACCGCGCGCTCTACCCAACTGAGCTACGCCGCCACCTGGTGCGCCGAACCGGGCCCGATCTTCTCGCAGAGCCGACCTAGTCTGCCTTGCGTTGCTTGCGCTTGCGCTTCTTGCGCTTCTTGCGTGCCGCCTCTTCCTCCTCGAAGCGCTTCTGCTCCAGCTCGCGGCGCGCGTTGCGCTCAATCTGCTCCTCGAGCGTGATCAGCTTCTCGGATGAGGCGCGCTTCAGCGCGTCATAGTCGATCTTGGGCATGTATCGTCCGACTCCTTAGGACCCAGACTATAGCAGGGGCGCGAACCGAAGTCAATAAGCCGAGCGTCGATGTGCTCCTCGCGGCTGCCGGGTCCGCGCGGTTGGCCGTTGCCGCTCACTCATCACTTCGCACTTCTCGCTTCTCACTGCCTTTCCCCAGCCCGAAGGGTCGCCGCCCGCCCTCCATCGGCACCACATCCGCACCCTCGATCTGGGCCGCGACGTGGGCGCCGAAGAGCAGCAGCTGCCCCACCACGTACATCCACAGGGCGAAGACCACGACGCTGGTGAGCGCCCCGTACATGGAGTGCGGGTGTGCGGACCGACTGATGACCATGGCGAACAGGGGCTGGGCGATGCGCAGACCGATGGTGGCGGCAAGCGCGCCGCCGGCGGAGGCCCGGTTCGAGACGTGCCGCGTGGGGATCAGCTTGTAGAGCAGGAAGAAGGCCAGCCAGGTGAAGGGGATCGCGACGAGGATCGGCACGACCTGGAGGGAGAACGCAGTCTGCTCCCGGGGAATCCCAGCCCAGATCAGCCAGTCGCGCGCCCGCGCCGCCGCGGAGATGAGCACCATGTACCCGGTCAGCCCGGCGCCCGCGGCCAACATGGTGATGAACCCGATGAGCTGACGTGCCCAGAAACCTCGGTCGCGTGAGTCGGGCCACAGCGCGTTGAGGGCCCGGGTGAGGGTATCGAACAGCCGCGTCGCCGCCCACAGCAGCGCCAGCGCCCCCAGGCCGCCCGTGATGGCGGGGTCGGGGAAGGCGAAGAGGGAGTCAACCTGCTCCACGATCTCCGCGGCGCCGGCCGGAGACACCTGCCGGATGACGCCCTCCAGCTCGGCGGCCGCCTCGAGCCGCGTCCCCGAGAGGTGCTGCAGGAGCGCCACGGCGATGATCCCAAGGGGCGTCAGGCAGACCACGCCGTAGAACGCGATCGCCGCCGCGATGACGTTCGAGCCGCTGTGCGTGTAGCGGATGACGACCTGGCAGACGAACCGGCACACCCCGCGCACGGGCCGCGGCACGCGCTCGACGAGGTCGTACGTCCGGGCCTCGACGCGCGCCCGCAGCTTCGGCCACCAGCCCTCTTCAGGTTCGTCAGCCATGGGGTTATGGCACCGCGACGGCTGTCTTACAGGATGGGCAGGATAGGGCAGGATGACTGCAGACGTGCGCCCCTATCCTGCCCCATCCCGTCCATCCTGTTGCGCCCTGACGTGCCGCAAGAGCCTACACGTTCAGCGGGTACGTCCCGTACTCGTGACACGCCTCGTAGAAGGCCAGGATGTTCTCGACCGGCGTCGCCGGGACGATCTCCGACGACGAGCCGATGAACAGACCTCCGCCGTGACCGGCCGCGCGGAGACATTCCCTCACCGCCCGCCGAACATCCTCCACGCTGCCTAGCGGAAGGGTCTGCGAGCAGTCGATGTTGCCGATCAGAACCAGCCGGTCGCCGTACCGGCGCTTCAGCTCCCCGATGTCGTTTCCGGCGAGGGGCTCGATCGGGTTGAGGCCGCGGATGCCCGTATCGAGGAGGTCATCGGCGATGTCCATGATGTACCCGTCCGTGTGAAAGGGCACCATGATTCCCGCCGCGTTCAGGATGTCGCACAGCCGCTTCAGGTTCGGGTAGAACAGCCTATGCATGACCTCGGGCGAGAACATCGGTCGTTGCTTGTAGGCGATGTCGTCTCCGTAGAAGAAGATCGGGCCCGGCTTCATCTCCGCGAAGACCTTCGCCCGCAGGACGGCGTGGTGGTTCAGCCCCTCCACGATTCGCTCGACCTCTGCCGGGCAGTCGTACAGCGCGTAGCTGAACAGCTCCAGGCCCATGAGCCCGTAGGCACCATGGAAGCCGACGCCATCGCACGGCACCAGCAACGTCTCCGGCGCGAACACGTCTCGCGCCACCACGTGGTGGTGCACCCACTGCCAGGCCTGCTCTTCGGTGTACTCGGGCACCTGGTAGTTGCGCAGGTCGTCGAGGGTCTTGATCGGCTTGTCCACCCACCAGCGCGTCGCGCCGGAGAACTCCACGTGCGGCTGCTCGCTCTGCGCGCCGGGCGCGAGGGGGATGTACACGGAGCGGCACAGGTCGATCCCCAGGCCGTTGAACACCTTCGCGGTCGCCTGCGTCGGGTCGGTCTCCCCTGGCGCAAACCGCTGGTAGATGGGCCAGGAGTCGATGAAGTCCCAGATCGGCACGCGATCGGGCTCCTCGAAGCTCGCCGCCGTCAGGATTCGGCGGTAGACGGCCGGATCGACCACGCGTTCCGCGGGGCCGAGGTCGGTGATGGCCTGGCGCAGTCGAGCAACTTCGGGGTTCATGTGCGCGTATCTCCCAGCGTGCCGGGCGTTGTCACGAACGCGGATTCTCTCTTATAGTGGTGGCTGGCGGGCGGCCTGTCAATGCTGCACTGCCGTCGTCGTCACCTCCAGACTTTGGACTCTGGACTGCCGTGGGAGGCATACCATGCCGGCGAAGCACCGAGTCGCAGTCATTGGTCGCACAGGACGCGGTGACTACGGGCACGATGTCGATGCTGTGTGGCTCGATGTGCCTGGGGTGGAGATCGTTGCGGTAGCCGACGACGATCCGGAGGGTCGCGCCGCGGCCCAGGCGCGGCTTGGGGCCTCGGAGTCCTACGAGGACTACCGCGTGATGCTCAAGTACGTGAAGCCCGATCTCGTGAGCATCGCGCCGCGTTGGCTCGATTGTCACCACGACATGCTGCTGGCCTGTGCGGAGGCTGGCGTGAAGGGCGTGCTGATCGAGAAGCCCCTCTGTCGGACGCTGGAGGAGGCCGACGCGATGGTCGAGGCCTGTCGCCGCACGGGGATGAAGGCGGCGATCTGCCATCAGACGCGCTACAGCCCGCGACTGAAGGTCGCGCGCCAGGTCATCGAGGAGGGGCGCCTGGGCGACATCCTCGAACTGCGCGCCCGTGGCAAGGAGGACACTCGGGGCGGCGGCGAGGACCTGATGGTCCTCGGCACGCACCTCCTGGACCTGATGCGCTTCCTGGCCGGCGATCCGCAGTGGTGCTTCGCGCGCGTGACCGAGGGAGGCCGGCCCGTGACTCGCGAACACGTGCGCGAAGGCGCCGAGGGGATTGGCCCGCTCGCCGGTGATGCCATCACTGCGGCCTACGGCTTCCGCTCGCCGACGATGGGTTACTTCGCCTCACACCGCGCCCGACACGGGGCGACCTCCCGGTTCGGCCTGCACGTGTACGGGACGAAGGGCCAGCTCATGCTGCGAACCGGGTCGCTGCCGGCGTGCTATCTGTTGGAGGACCCCTCCTGGTCGCCCGGTCAGAGCGGCGCCCTCTGGATGCCGATCACCAGCGCAGGCGTTGGCGGCTCCGAGCCGCTGACCGACACGAGCCTGCGCTGGGGGAACGCTCTCGTCGCGCGCGATCTGGTCGAGTGCATCGAGCAGGACCGCCGCCCCCTTGGCAGCATCGAAGACGGCCGGGCGGCTCTGGAGATGATCCTCGCCGTCTACGAGTCGCACCGCGCAAGCGGCCCCGTGGAGTTGCCCCTCAAGGACCGGACGCACCCGCTGACGCGCCTGTGAGCCCCCGGGATCGGCAGTCGGGCGCGGGAGGAAAGGAGCCGACGCGGGGCTAATGTACCTCCGGCTCATCTCAGTCCCACGGAGGCGCTTTCCGATGCACCCGAGACACGCGGTCATTCTGGTCGCTCTTCTGGCGATGCCGGTCGCGTTTGCCGATCTCGAGCCGGGCTTCGTCTCGCTCTTCGACAGTCAAACCCTCAAGGGCTGGACCGGTTCGCAGTACCAGATCGAGGACGGCGTCCTCGTCTGCCCGGAACGCGGCGGCGGCCTAATGCTCACGGAGAAGGAGTACGCCGACTTCATCCTCCGCTTCGAGGTCAAGCTCAGCCCCGGCGGCAACAACGGCGTCGCGATCCGCACTCCGAAGGGTGGCCATCCATCGTCGGCGGGGATGGAGATTCAGATCCTCGATGACAGCGCGCCCCAGTACGCGAACCTGCAGCCCTACCAGTTCCACGGCTCGGTCTACGGCGTGGTCCCGGCCAAGCGCGGCGCCCTCAAGCCCCCCGGCGAGTGGAACACCGAGGAGATTCTCGCCAAGGGCTCCCAGATCCGCGTCACGCTGAACGACCAGGTCATCGTGGACGCCGACCTCAGCCAGATCACCGACGAGAAGACACTGAAGGCCCATCCCGGCATCCGGCAGACGACCGGCTACCTCGGCTTCATCGGCCACACCAACCGCATCGAGTTCCGCAACCTCTGCATCAAGGAACTCCTGCCCGACAATGCGCCACCCGAGGGGTTCACCGCCCTCTTCAACGGGACCGACCTGACCGGCTGGAAGGGTCTCGTCGCCAACCCGCCCGAGCGCGCGAAGATGACCCCCGAGCAGCTCGCCGCCGCCCAGGAGCAGGCCGACCAACGGATGCGCGAGCACTGGAGCGTGCAGGACGGCGCCCTCGTCTTCGACGGCAAGGGCGACAGCCTCTGCACCGGCAAGGACTATGGCGACTTCGAGCTACTGGTGGACTGGAAGATCCTGCCCGCCGGCGACTCAGGCATCTACCTCCGCGGCAGCCCCCAGGTCCAGATCTGGCAGAACCCCGTCGGCTCCGGCGGCCTCTACAACAACCAGAAGAACCCGAGCCAACCGCTCGTCGTCGCCGACAACCCCGTCGAGCAGTGGAACACCTTCGCCATCCGCATGATCGGCGAGCAGGTCTGGGTCTGGCTCAACGACAAGCTCGTCGTGGACAACGTCGCCCTGGAGAACTACTGGGAGCGCGACAAGCCGATCTACCCCACCGGCCAGATCGAACTCCAGAACCACGGCAATACGCTGTGGTTCAAGAACGTGTACGTGAAGGAGCTGCCGAAGGAGTAGCCCGCGGTGTGCTCCGCGCCGTTGACGCCACTCACCTGCTGCGGTAGGATACCACTGTCACGTGCACAGAGGGTGAAGGAGGACCAGACGATGCGACAGGTGATTGTCTATCCGGGGGAGGACGGCTACTGGGTCGCCGAGTGCCCCAGCCTCCCGGGCTGCATCAGCCAGGGCCAAACAAGGGCCGAGGCGATCACGAACGTTCGGGAGGCCATAGACGGCTACGTGGCCGCGCTCGAAGAAGACGGGCTGCCGGTGCCCGAGGACCAGTTCGACGCGATAGTGGTGGCCGTGTGAGTCGCCTCCCTCGCGTGTCCGGCCGAGAGTGCGTGCGGGCCCTGCGGACGGTGGGCTTCTACGAGAAGCGCCGGGAGGGAAGCCACATGATCCTGCGCCGTGACGACCCGTTCGCGCAGGTCGTCGTGCCCGACCATAGGGAGCTTGACCGCGGTACCCTCCGCGCCATCATCCGCCAAGCCGGCCTCAGCGTCGACGAGTTCTGCGCGTTGCTCTGACCCTCAGGCAGTCTGGGTCTGGCTCAACGGCAAGCTCGTGGTGGACAACGTCACCATGGAGAGCTACTGGGAGCGCGACAAGCCCATCTACCCCACTGGCCAGATCGAGCTCCAGAACCACGGCAACACGCTGTGGTTCAAGAACGTCTATGTGAAGGAGCTGCCGAGGGGTACGAACGGGTAGGGCAGGGCAGGCCAGCCCCGCGCGAGGAGGATGGACGTGGGCACCCCGCCGTCCTACGCTCAGGCCGTGGACCTGATACGCTCGTCGGGGTTCTTCCTTCGCCTCGCCAGGAAGACGCAGGTCTACACGCCCCGCGACAACCCCCATACGCGAATGCGGATGACCCACACGATAGACGTGTTGAGCTTCGCCCAGAGGCTGATCCTCCGACTGCCTCTGCCGTGTATTCGTGACCTGGACGGCGCCTTGGCGCACTCCGGGTTGCGCGGGCCGTGTGCATCAGACAGTGACGGAGAGGCGGACCTCGCCGAGCAGCTCCACCTTGTATCCGCGATCGCCTTGGGCCATGACCTGGGGCACACCCCCTTTGGCCACGCAGGGGAGGAGGCGCTGCGGAGTGCGGCGCCGGACATTGGCTTCAAGCACAACTGGCAGTCCGTTCGCATCCTTGAGCGTGTCGAGAGTTCCAGGTGCGACTACAGCATGGACCGCCGGCTCGGGATGGAGGTTGCCTGGGAGGTCCTCGACGGCATCGTGAACCACACGCGAAGGCCGGACTGCAGCACCCAAGTTACGCCGCTCTATCTCAGGGACTCGCCAGCCAACCAACGGCGCGCGCTTGAGAGCAGCGGCATCGCAGCCACTGCCGCCGGTCTCGCGGTTGCCGTCGCGGATGAGGTGGCGCAGCGCGTGGGCGACGTGAGCGACGGCCTGCGCCAGGAAGCCATCGCACGAGACGATCTCCCCGAGATGCCGCCCGCAGTCAGGGACGTACTTGAGCGCCTCCGCCGGTGGGAGTCAGCCACCAACGCACCCACGCGACAGACGCACCACGTGGCGCGCAAGGCCGAGGCCCGCAACCGGGAGTACGTGCTCCGTGTGGAACTGCAGGCGGCCTTGACCGGGCATTACGCAGAGGCGGTTGGCGATCACTGGCGCAGGAACACGGCTGATGTTGCGGAGACAGCCCTGCAGGCGCAGAGAGCTTCGACCGCGACGGCGTACAGGACTCGGTTCCGGCAGCTGCTTGGTGACGCGGCCGACCTCGATCGCCGGCTCGAGACCATGGTGAAGGAACGAGTGCACAGGCACCCCGACGTCATCCAGGCCAACCGCCTTGGGGGGCGGGTCGTGGGTGAGCTGGCAGTCGCATGCCTCAGGGAACCGAGTCTGGCGCTCGACTGGTACTTCAGCAGGTACGAGGCTGACCGCGCCGCCGGGTCGTGCGAGGCCCGGTACCACCTCATCGACCACGTAGCGGCGCTGACGGACGACCACGCGCTCAGCCAGCACCACAAACTGCTCGGCACCAACTTCGACTGACGGAGCCGCCCGGTCCCCTATCGAAGCTCCCTCACATTATCCCTGACCTTCCTGATGGCGTCAAGGATGAGGTCCATGTCCTCCGGCGGGCCGAGGAACAGCGAGTGGCCGAGGGAGCAGCCCTCCTCTGCCAGGATGCGATCGGCGACGGGCGTCTCGACGGAAGCGTAGTCCGGGGCGTCGATGCCGGCAGGCCAGCAGACCGGGCCGAAGTTGCGGTTGGTGAACAGCGGGTTCCTCTGGATCGGGTGCAGGTGGCCGCTGCCGATGCCCAGGCCCTCGGCGCCCATCGCCTCGACGAACCTGCTGCGCGGCAGGCCCTCGAACTCCTCGCTCTTGAACCTGAAATGGTAGAAGTAGCAGCCGCGGCGCGTGACGAGGCTCTCGTCCCAGGGGATCGGGTCCACGCCGGGGATCTCGCGCAGGCCGGCCTCCAGGCGGCGGAAGCTGGCCATGCGGCGCTCGTTCTGCTCGGGCAGGCGCTGGCTCTGGCAGTACGCGATCGCGCCCTGCCACTCCGTCATCCGCAGGTTGCTGGCGACGATGTGGTGCTCGTAGAAGGGCCGGCCGGGCATGCGGCCGATGTGGTGGTAGCTGAAGGCCTTCGCCGCGAGGTCCTCGTCGTCGGTGAGCACGATGCCGCCCTCGCCGCAGGTCAGGTTCTTGCCCATCTGCAGGCTGAAGGTGCCGAACGCGCCGAAGGTCCCGCAGCCCTTCCCGCGCCACTGCGAGCCGTGCGCGTGCGCGCAGTCCTCGATGACGAAGAGGCCATGCTTCTCAGCGATGGCCATGAGGCGATCCATGTTGCAGGGGAACCCGCCGTAGTGCACGGGCATGATGCCCGCCGTGCGCGGCCCGATGGCGGCCTCGACCGCGTCGGGGTCGATCTGGTAGGTCTCCGGCTCGATGTCCACGATGATCGGGATCGCGTTCACCAGGATCACGGCGGTCGCGCTCGCGACGAAGGTCGAGGCCGGGCAGATGACCTCATCCCCCGGCTTGATGCCGACCGCCTTCAGCGCGAGTTCGATGGCCTGCGTCCCGTTCGTGCAGGCCACGCCGAACTGCGCGCCCTGGTACTCTGCGAAGGCACTCTCGAAGCGCCCGACCCACGACTCGTTCGGGTCCGAGTACCCACCGCGCCACCACTTGCGCGATTCGAGCACCGCCGTCAGCGCCTGACGCTCGGCGTCACCGAACCCCGGCCACGTCACGCCGAGGGGTCGGTCGATCGCCTTGGGTCCACCGTTGATGGCTAGCTGGGACATCGTAGCACCTCCATGAGCCGACGGCTGAAGTTCCGTATCCGTCGTCATCCTGCATATCCTGTTGCCGACGCCTTACTCGATCAGCACCAGGCTGTAGTAGTTCTGGGGGCAGCGGCGCGTGCGGGCGACGTCGAGCGGCAGCCCCGCCGCGTGCGCGGTCGCGAACACATCGATCCCTGCGGCCTCCATCGCGGGTCTGGCGAGAGACGGGTTCCGGCAGGGCGCGGATGGGTCGCACTCCTCGCAGGCCTGGCACGGTCCCGCGTGGAAGCTGAAGGCCTTGTAGTGACCGTCCAGGAAGGCCTCCCGCTCGATCGTCCTCGCGATCCCGCAGACATCCGCCTCGCCATCGGAGTGGATCAGCAGCGCGGTGCTGAACTCATCGAGCACGCGGCGCGTCTGCTCGGGCGTCGGCGAATGCGGCGGGCAGGTCAGGCAGCGCCCGTACATCCCGCAGCCGTACTGGCAGCGGAGTCGGACCCACGCCGCGGTCGCGACCTCCCCGGTGGGGATCAGCTTCGCATCGCTTGCTCCGGCCTTCAGGGCCATCTCCACGTACTTCGCCAGGCGGGTTGACACCGTCCGCGTTGTGCGTGCCATCGCGTGCGCCATCCTGTTGCGGTCGAACCGACGGACGTGTGATTCGTCTTGCGCTTCCGCCATCCCTCCTGACTTCCCGCTAGAGGTGCCGCCGCCTCGACTGGGAAGTAGCCGTCGTCGTGCGGACGGCCCGCAGCCGTCGCCGTGCCGTTGCCGTCAACTCTGGACTCTGGACTCCGGACTTCCGCGGAGGTGGTCGGGATGAGCGAGTTTCGCATCGGCGCCGTGCGCTTCCTCAATGCGAGACCCCTGGTAGCTTCTCTGGAGGCTGTCGGCCCGCCCTACAAGGTGCTCTACGGGTCGCCCGCGGGGCTCGTGGG
>Ga0194113_10002329_pt1 | contig 26081 bp, 22 predicted proteins | sample TA2MahC200mmetaG_FD_146193 | JGI IMG/M metagenome (GOLD analysis project Ga0194113, IMG submission 146193) | Freshwater microbial communities from Lake Tanganyika, Tanzania - TA2015017 Mahale Deep Cast 200m | ecosystem: Environmental > Aquatic > Freshwater > Lake | place: Tanzania: Lake... | reverse complement strand
ACTGTCATGTTTACATCTCAATCAAGCAATAATTTTTCACTCAATTGGGGTATAAACGATGAACTCTTAATCTCAGGGATGGATTTTAACTGATTTCTTTTTGAAGGGACAATAAGAAAATTGGGTGGAAGAAATTGAGCCAGGGGGGCAAGAAATGTAATTTCATCCATTTAAGGCTCAATGCACCAGTTTTAAAATATTTATAAATAACAATAAGTTGAAAGATATGAAGGAGTTTGGTATGAAAAATGCAGTAAATTGTTGTCAAATCCCATATAAAGGGTGGAAAATGATGTTAAGAGAAAACGATGTGATGACAGATGTGATGACAACCGAAGAAGCCTGCCAGTACCTGCGAATTTCGAGGCCCACCTTCCTGAAATACGTCTCTCACGGGCGGATTAAGGGAGCAAAGGCAGGAAAAGGCTGGAAGGTTCTCAGGTCTGAACTGGATCGATTCCTTAAGGGAGAGATTCCAAGCAAAATGATGGGATAAATAATCTATGGAGAAGAAGGCATATCAAGTAAAAGCGAAACCTAAAGATGAGGAAGAGATTTTTGAGGAGAAGTCCATCAAAGCCACCCGGGCGCTGATTCAGACCTTTCTACAGACCGTGAAGGCCTTCCGTATCTATGAGGCAAATCACCCGATCCTCCAGAAATTTATGGAACGACTGAAGAAAGATTTCGATAACTACTTCGAAGAGTTCGATTCTTTTCCCCTATTGGTGGGGGAACACCGGCTTTTCTACCGGGGAAAGGCTGTTTATGAAAACCAGGATGTGAAGGAGAGCCTGGCCTTCTTCTTTTTTAAGGACGGGATCCGCGAAATCAAATTTCTCAAAGGACTGGAATTAAGAGAGGTAGTCGATTTTCTTCATATCGTGAGGAGGAGTGAATCTGTTAACCGCCTGGAAGATGACCTCGTTACCCTCCTCTGGGAGAAGGATTTTTCTCACATCACGTTCGGGACCGTGGATGAATTTTTGGAAAGTGGAAGTCATCTCGTTCCAGCCACAGAGGAAGATTTTATTGAACGATTGGAATTTAAAGGTTTTGGAAAAGAGGCGGCGGATGAAATTGCTCCTGAGAGGGAAAAGGAAGAGCCCCCTACTTTAATGGTTGAAGGGTTAAAACAGGCGCTGAACCCCTCACCGGGGCAATCCCTTGTCCAGGCCTGTCAGCTCACGCTGGATGAAATCGAAGAGATTAACCGGGAGATTGAGCAGGACTATCAGCCGGATTACATCTATCTTTTAATTGATAACCTCGTAGAAATCCTCCTCCATCTGGGTGAGGATATGGATGCCTATGAGAATATGATCTCCTATTTCGAAAGGACAATCGGATCCTTCCTCGAGCAGAGAGAAGTTAGGAAGGCTGTGGTCGTTTTGAAGAGGCTGAACGATACCATGGAGTCCATGGTCCTGAAAGACAAACAAATATTTGCGATTCGTCGCATCCTGGACACTTTTTCCGGTCCCCATTCCATTGAGCTTTTAGGGGAGGCAATGAAGGGAAACGGAGAGGTGGAGTCCGAAGCGATCCTCCAGTATCTCCGGCTCCTGACGAAAAAGGGGGTCGAACCCCTCTGCCTCTTATTGGGGAATGTGGAATCCGGGAAGTGGAGAAAAGCCGTCTGTGATGTTCTGGCCGAACTCTCTCGAGAGGAAATCAAACCTCTCATCAAATTTTTATCTGACCCAAACCCGTTCCTGGTCTGCCACATCCTCTATGTTCTGGGTAAGATCGGGCATCCCTCCACCGTGAAATACTTGGGGAACCTCGTCGTCCATCAGGATCCGAAGGTGAGGGAGGAGACCCTCCAGGTGCTCAAGAAATTCGATGCACAGGGAAAGGATCTCATCCAGAAATTCTTCAAAGATCCCCTACCGGAGATGAGGGCGAAGGCCTCGCTCATTTTAGCAAAGGTCGCCAAGGAGGAGGCAGTCAAACCGCTCACCGGGATCATCCTCTCCAAAGATTTTTTCAAGAGGGATTATGAGGAGAAGGCCTCTTTCTTTAAAGCCTTGGGTGAGACAGGATCACAGGAGGCAATCCCGGTTTTGAAGAAGATCGCAGAGAAGAAAAGGTGGTTCCAGAGGGGAAAGTGGGATGAGATGCGGCTCTGCGCTCATAATACGCTGAAGATGATGGGAGTGGTTGAGGGGAGAGACTCCGATCAATCGAGGCAGAAGCAGAAACATATCGAACGGTCCATTCATTAAATATTTAGCCGTCATACCGGACTTGAGGAGCCTGCCCCGTACCTGATACGGGGGCATCCAGAAGAACTTGAAAAAACTGGATTCCGGCTTTCGCCGGAATGACAACCTTTTTGGAAACAGTTAGTTTATAGACAGACTCTAATTAGAAAGAGGCGGAGATGATGGAATTAGCGGTTCAACCCCAGAAAGAAGCCCGTCGATCGGAAGAGGCGATGGACTCCGAGCTGTCAAAGCTGGGGAGCAACCTCATTACCAAATTCCATGTGTTGATGAGGATTTCCCAGATATACGATTCGAAGAATGTAGCCCTGAATCAATTTATTCAGGAGTCTCTTCTTGCGATCAACACCTTTATCCAGAGGGAGGGAACCCTTTGCCTCAAAATCGTAGGGGACGACATCTTCCTCAATGAGCAGAGACTTCGCTATTCCGTGGAGGGTTTTAACAGCTTTAAGTACCTTGTGATCCAGTGGAAGAAACGGTTCATCGGAGACGTCCTCTACAAAGAGGTCCTGGATGAGGAAACATTGAGGGAGTTCATCTATATCCTGATGGGCCTGGAAGAGGGGCGAGAAGAAAATGCCACTCTCTTTAATGAAAAGTTAAGAGAGCGGCATATCTCTTCGATCGAGGTGGGCCCTCTGGAAGTCTCTGAAAGGGAAGAAGGAGCTTACATCCTGGAAAAGGAGGACTCTCGAGAGGTAGCCAAAAAGGTATTTTTCGAAACCATCGGGACATTCAAGGAAGTAATGACCAACATTAAAGGGAAACAGCATGCCGATGTGAGAAAGTTGAAGCGGCTCGTCCGGAAGGCTGTTCACCTCGTCATGGAAGATGAATCCATCCTTCTTGGAATGACGGCGATTAAGAATTATGATGAGTACACCTTTAACCATTCTGTCAATGTGTCGATCTATTCCCTGGCGATGGGGAGACGATTGGGGTTCTCCAGGGGCGTCCTGAGCGAATTGGGCATTACAGCCATGCTTCATGATATCGGAAAATCCAAAATCCCGCTTGAGGTTCTGAATAAACCCGGCGCCCTCAGCGATGAAGAGTGGGGTGAGATGAAAAAGCATCCCCTCACAGGGGTGGAGATCGTCCTCAACCTGAAGCAGTTGGGCGAGGTCAATGCGAGAATGGTGGTCGGCATCTTCGATCACCATCTGAAGAACGACCTTTCAGGATATCCCAAGCTCTTTCGCAAAAAGAGGGTGAGCCTCTTCGGCAGGGTCATTCAGATTGCAGATGCCTACGATGCGATGACCACTCCGAGAATCTATAAGAAAGTTCCCTTCACACCGGAACAGGCCCTGGCCGTCATGCTCAAAGACCGGGATGTTTGCTTTGACTCAATCCTTCTCAAAATGTTCATCGGCCTGGTGGGCGTTTATCCCATCGGTTCTCTGGTCCTTCTCGATACCCATGAGATGGGAATTATATTCAAGCCCAATCCGGACCCTCAATGGATAGAGCGTCCCCAGGTGGTCCTGGTAGAGAGGAATAAGCGGGGAAAGGGATTGAAGGAGCTGGCCGACCTGACCGAAAGGAATGGAGGAAATGGTTTTAAGCGAAGCATTGTAAAAACATTGGACCCAAACAAATATCACATCGATATTGCCAAATATTTTTTGTAAAAAAGTCTCATCGTCTGATAGTCCTATAGTCAGATAGTGAAGCTTCCCGTCCACAGGACGGGGCTTCCCGGAGATGAAATATCATTTATATTATGCCCCTTGACCCAGCCTACAAGGCGGAGTCAAGGGGCACTTGCCGGCCAACCCACAGGTTAAAGAACTCACGACGATAAGACTATTAGACTAACTGACTATTTGACTTCTTTTATAGTCCGCATTCCGAAATCCGCATTCCGAAATTTGTTTGTCTCCCTATCACCCCATCTCCCTATTTCCCCACTTTCTTTTTCGGTGAAGGGGGCATTGGTTCCTTACATTCTGACCTAACCCATTCTTCATTAAGCCTTCTCAGAATCTCCTGTTGCTGGTTGGTGGCAAAGTCGGCATATTTAAGATCTCTCTTCCGGTAGGTCCTCTCGATAAAGGCGATGGTATTTAGTGTGGTTTTAATTTGAGATAAGATCATCTCGCATTTTCTGAGACCCCATCGGGCCTCAATGGAGTCTCCCGGATGAGGGGAGAGCCAGAGGTGGTTCTGAAAGACATGGAGGAAGGTAACGGATTGCCCCTTCTGAATGGGAATTGAAATCGCCTCCATTCTTTCTCTAACCATCTCCCTGTCGAACTGGTTTGATTCAACGATCTGATTGAGATGATCCATCAATAAAACGATTCTGCCATCCCGGCCAGGCGTGCTATGGACCTCCCAGAGATCGGATCCTTCTCGGCATCCCCCCTTTTGGCATCGCTGGTATCCTGTGAGGACGACCGGAACCCTGTCCATCAGGTAGCGGGTTGTGGTATGGAGCAATCTTTCCACTTTCTCCCAGGGGTCATAATCCGTCGGATCAATTCTTCTTGCCACGGCCTCAACAAAATCGGCGTAGCCTTCATAGAAATCCGAGGAATACTGCTCCAGCGAATAGAAAGGATGTTCTGCCGCAGGAAGGTATTCCCATCTTCCATTCTTGAAGATCGGCCAGCGAAACTTCACCAGACCGGAAAAAACCGTTGACTCCGGCCTCGGGGTCAGAAAGTCCCTTCCGTTCAAATTTTGAATCTTCGCAGGCGATGTGGCTTCCCATGTCTGAAGGGGATGAGCGTTGCTTCCGTCGAAAATGACACGGCCGATGACTCCGGAATGGGATTCCGTAACAAAGAACATTGTTCCAGAAGTGACCGATTCCTGGTCGATTCGAACGGGATAAGTATCGAGAGGAAGGGTCCGGGTGGTTGTTTCTGAGAGCATATGAAGAAGGGCTTTGCGGAAGCGGAGGTCTTTGTGCCATTCGGAGTGAATCGGCAGGTGCCCCCAAACCGTTGACCAGTGGCCGATGAGTTTATTGTCTTTTGTCGTAGCGGCTGCGGGGAGCCCTGCGATCCGCGCGTAAATCCATCGAACGGCATACGGAACATCCGCGCAATCGACCGGAATCTTATGGCGGATGAAGAAATCTTCCGTGATATTTTCTTCGACCCATCGGGCGAAATTCGATTCTTCCTCATCCGTCCAACGCTGTTCGCCCACTTTCCAGACCTGATGGGGAGATTCTATAATCGATTCACCAAAAGCAGGCATGCTGATCAAGAGAAGCAGAAGGAGAGGCAGCGCTTTCATAAGATAATATTAAAAAGATTGAAGAAAGATTGTCAACTGAAAGGAAATGGGGTATTTTAAGAATGGGTTCCCTCTCCCTCTCAAAAGGCTTTGTCGTAATCTGATTGTCTCACTCGGGGAGAAAAACCCTCGCCTTTCCGCCGGAGGCGGATCCGCTTTTTGCGGACAGGCGAAGACTTTAGTATGCACACTATGTGCAGGTTTTTCAGATTTTCCCTCGTGAGAATTTCTGTGCTAGTTGTTTTGTTTTTAGCTGACTTCAGTCAGTAGAGAAGCCACCAGCTTGTAGCTGGTGGTAGTTCAATTAACCGTTCACCCTGAGGCTCTCGAAGGGTGAATCCTGCGAAACGTGGGATCGAGCCATGAACGGACTTAAGGCACCGCCTCCGATGGGCGAGAGGGTGGGGGTGAGAGAGAGGAAGTACATGAGCCGAGAGATTCGTATCTTGATTGCTGAAGAGGATCCTGATTTTGTAAAGATGGTCGAGAACTCTCTGAGGGAGTCGGGTGGCCTTTATCGCCTCGAAGTGGTTTCCTCCGGAAAAACATGTTTAAAGAAACTCCAGGATGAAAAGTTTGACATCTTGCTTTTAGACCATTCTCTTCCCGATGGGAGCGGACTGACATGGCTTCGACGTTTCAATGAAATGGGGATCGGCATTCCGACCATCTTTGTCACAGCCAAAGGAGACCCTCAGATGTCAATTCAGGCGATGAAGGAGGGCGTCTTCGACTACATTAACCGGTCCGCAGAGTGCGCCAAGGCATTCCCTTTTGTCGTCAACCGTGCAGTGGAGGGCCATACGTTAATGGTAGAAAAAGTCAGGCTTCAGAAGGAGCTGATTGAGACAAAGAACTTTCTCGAATCGATTGTTGAAAAAGCAGGAGATGCCATTTCAGTGGTTGACCTTGAAGGGAAGATTCTTTATTGGAATGAAGGGGCGGAACAGATTTATGGGTATCGGAAAGAAGAGGTGCTCGGCAAAAGACTGTCCGATTTTCTCTTTCCCGCTGATGAAAACCTGAGAGAGGATGAAGAGAGATTGTTAGACGAATTGATGATGCGAGTGAAGCAGGGAGAGGCGGTTTCCAATGTCGAGGTGAAAAGACGGACAAAAGAAGGAAAAGAGATCATCACGAGCATGACGATCTCTCCGCTCAGGGATGCGGAAGGAAGGGTTATCGGCGCCTCCCGTATCTGTAAAGATATTACTCAGCTGAAGAAAGTGGAGGAACGATTGCTATTTACGGAGAGATTGACCTCCCTTGGCGAACTCACTGCGGGTGTTGCCCACGAACTCCGGAACCCTCTTGCGGGAATCAAAATCAATACTCAGGTCCTGTTGCGGAAAAAAGATATCCCTGATATGGAAAAGAAGCTTCTTGATAGCAGCCTTGAGGGAATCGGGAAAATTCAAAAGATCGTGGATGATATGCTCCATTTTGCTAAACCCAGGGCTGCCCATTTTAAAGACGAAGAGATCAATGAGGTGGCCGAAAGCAGTCTTGCGATCTTTCAGACAAAATTGAAGAAGGGTAATATCTCTCTCTTCTTCCAAAAAGGCGAGGGTCTGCCGAAGGTCTGGATCGATGCCCACCAAGTCCAGCAGGTTCTAACTAACCTAATACTCAATGCCATTCAGGCAATGGAGAAGGGCGGCACATTGGCTTTACGGACCTTTTCGGATGGAAAGAATAAAGTAGGCATTGAAGTGAAGGATACCGGTGTTGGGATTTCGAAATCCCATCTCAAAAAGGTTTTCGACCCATTTTTTACGACCAAATCAGAAGGAACGGGACTCGGACTTTCCATCAGCATTAAGATTTTAGAAAGTCACGGAGCCACCATCGATGTGACCAGTCAGGAAGGAAAGGGTTCAACCTTTATCATTCATTTTCCAATAAGGGGTGATCATGCGGTTTAAGATCCTGGTGATCGACGATGAACCCATTCTTAGGGAATCTCTCGATGTGGCGCTCAAAACATTGGGATATGATGTCCTCGTCTCGGGAACCGGAGAGGAAGGATTGGAACTCTTTCGGAAGGAGAGCCCCGATCTCATTCTCCTGGATCACTGGTTGCCCGGCATCAATGGCGACGAAGTTCTTCAAAAGATAAAAGAGCAAGAGCCTGAGATTCCTGTCATCATCATGACCGCCCAGGGGTCGATCGAACTGGCTGTTAGTTCGATGAAGATGGGAGCCTTTGATTTTCTCGTCAAACCTTTTGAACTGGACCAGGTCGAAGACTTAATTAAGAAGGGGCTGGATCGAGTCCGCTTGAGAAAAGAAGTGGAGTGGCTTCGAGCGCAATATCAGGAAAAATTCCGTTCCGGCGGGATCATCGGAATGAGCCAAGAGATGAAGGAGGTGTTGGCACTTGCCGAAAAGGTTGCCCAGGGTTCGGAGACGACGGTCCTCATCGAAGGGGAGACCGGAACGGGTAAAGAGCTCCTTGCCGAATACATCCACTTTTTAAGCCCTCGTTCCTCTTTTCCGTTCATGCCCATCAACTGTGGTGCCATCCCTAAGGATCTCTTTGAGAGCGAGCTGTTCGGCTATGAAAAAGGCGCCTTCACCGGGGCCCTTGATAAAGGGAAAATAGGGAAGGTGGAGTCAGCGGAGAAGGGGACACTCTTCCTCGATGAAGTAGGTGAACTCCCTCCTCCTGCTCAGGTTAAGGTATTGAGAGTTCTTGAGGAGAAAGAATATTTCAAGGTCGGAGGAGTCGAAAAGAAGAAGGCCGATGTCCGGATCATTGCGGCAACGAATAAGGACCTGGAGTCTGAGATCAAGGAAGGACGTTTCAGGGACGATCTCTACTTCAGGCTCAATGTCGTGAGGCTGACCATTCCTCCGCTTCGTGATCGAAAAGAAGATATTCTGCCCCTTTTTATCTTCTTTCTTCAGAGATTCAATGAACAGTTCAAAAAAAGATTTCTCAGGATCTCGGGCGAAGCGGAGGAGCAAATCCATTCTTATCCGTGGCCAGGCAATGTTCGGGAACTGAGGAATGCTGTGGAGCGGATTGTCCTTCTGGAAAAAGGCGAGACCATCCTCTCAGAACATTTCTCATTTCTCAGCGAGAAGGGAAAATATGAACAAACCGTCTCTTTCAAACCATTGATTCCATCCCAGGGCATCATCCTGGATGAAGTGGAAAAATCTTTTATAGTAGAGGCCCTGAGATTAAAGAAGGGAAATAAAATTCAGGCCGCCAAACTCCTCGGCATCTCCAGGTCGGCTCTCATTTACCGGATGGAAAAGTACAGAATCAAATAAAAGGATGTCTGAAAACAAACATAATATCTGAAACCATACAACCGGAGGATCTTCTTTAAATTTCGAAGTATTAGCCACTCTTCAATCTTCCAATTTCATCTTTTCAAACAAAATTGCTGATTCTTCTGCCTTTCTTAATTAAAGAATTCCTGGAATACATAACCCCTCTCCTGTTTCTGTAAGCCTGTGTTTTAGAACATCAATTATGTATGAGAACTTTTTATTAAATATTCCAATTTTTCTTTGGCATCATCTTTGCTCTACAGTCTAATTGTAATGAAAGTTCTCATCCTTGAGCAAGAAAAAACCATCCGGCAATCCCTCATCAACTTCATAGAACGATTTAACGGTTTTGAAGTTTTTACAGCTCCTACGTGTAGAGAAGGAGTCTCTCTTTTTGAAGAGGTTCCCTTTGATATGGTCCTCTGCGGGCATAAGCTTCCGGATGGAGATGGTTTGGAAGTATTAAAGGGGTGGACAAAGACGAAACCCAAACTCATTTCGATTCTGATGACGGCATACAGCGACGAGCAGTTGAGACAGGAAGCGGAGCAGGCTGGAATCAGGGGTTATTTAGAGAAACCCTTCGACCTGAAACAATTAGAAGAAGCCATGGGAATGAAAAGTTCGGAGTTCGGAGTAAGCCTGCCTGCCGGCAGGCAGGGAGTTCGGAGTTAGGGATTTAAGATAATTAAACGATGGAAGGAGGTGAAAAACGATGATGAAAAAGAGGATGTTCGTGTTAATGCTGGCGTTCGTATTTGCTCTATCCATGGTCGGCCTGACATTGGCTCAGGATAAACCGAAGGTTCCTGCCTGGCAGACCACCCCAGTTAAGGATTGGGTGGCCAAGGCAAAGGCGGAGATCAAGAAGGTGACTCCGGCTGATGTGAAGGCCGCCATTGATAGCAAGGAGAAGGCGGTCATTCTCGACGTCAGAGATCCTGACGAGTATAAGGCAGGCCACCTTCCAGGAGCAGTCCATGTCTCCAGAGGGAAGCTCGAGTTCACGGTCTGGGATAAAGTTAAGGACAGAGACGCAAAGATTTACGTCTACTGTCTGACGGCAGCCCGTTCCGCTTTAGCGACCAAGACCCTGAACGATCTGGGTTACAAGAATGCCGTTCTGATGGATGCCCATTTTGAAGAGTGGGTAAAGGCCGGTTATCCCGTAGAGAGATAGCCTTTTTTATTCCTCCGCCCCCCGCTTCTATCGGGGGGCGGAGGATGTTTAAAGGGTACGAGTTCAACCCATGAAATTTGGAATGATATTAGGCATCAATAAGATTCTTTCACATCTTGGAATACAGATCCTTCCACAGTTCCTCGGGAAGGATGAAGTGATGGATCACCCCATCGTGGATGTAAAAAATCCGGTTAACTTCCAGATGACACGAAGGGGTTTTCTGAAAGTTGCAGGAACGGGTCTCACTGCGGCCACTCTCGGCAATACCCTCCTCGACTTTGCCGCCTGGGAAAAAGAGGTTCAGGCTTCGCCGGTTGAGATGATTCCAACACAATGCAATGGGTGTGGAAACCGATGCGGAATCTTTGCTTATGTCAAAAACGGAAGGATATGGAAGATTGAAGGGAATCCGGAAGCCAATGGCAATCTGGGGCTGATCTGCTCCAAAGGACATGGTTATATCCATGATTTATACAGCCCCCAGCGTCTTAAAGGACCGCTGAAAAGAGTCGGGAACCGGTTTGAGCCCATCTCCTGGGAACAGGCTTATCAGGAGATTGCTCAGAAAATCAATCTCATCCTGCTGGAATCCGGGCCTCAAAGCCTTTTTTGGGTTAACTTTCCTCAAGCCAATAACCTCTATGCCCTGAGATTGATGCACGCCATGGGAAGTCCCCACTATTTTACCCATGGCTCTACCTGCTATACGGCGAGAAATGCGGGTTGGAAGGTGACGGTTGGACAGCTTCCATCCAATGACCTTGGAAATTCAAAATATATTATGATCATCGGCCGGAATCCGGCAGGCGGCATTGATCTGGCTCAGGTGAAGAAGATCGTTGAGGCAAAAGAGAAGGGAGCAAAGGTGGTGGTGATCGATCCAAGGCACAGCGAGACCTCCATTCTTGCGGATGAATGGCTTGCCATCAAACCCGGAACGGATCTGGCTCTTCTTCTCTCGATGATCCATGTCATGATTAAAGAGGGGCTTTACGATAAGGAGTTTGTTAAAAACAAGACGGTGGGTTTTCAAGAGTTAGAGGATGAAACGGTTTACTATCCTCCGGAATGGGCGGAGAAAGTTTGCGAGATTCCCGCGAAGACGATTGTCCGGATTACCCGAGAGATGGCTCAGGCCAGGCCCAAAGCCCTCCTTCATCGAGGATACCACGGAGCCTTCGGATCACAGTATCTCAACAGTTTTCAAACCGCAAGGGCATTAGCCATCACCAATAGCCTCTTGGGGAATATCAATCGAGAAGGCGGCATCTATTTCCCTAAATCCGCCCAGTTGGGCGAACTCCAGCCCAAACATCCGGCCCCTGAGCTTCCAAAGGTTCCAAAGGCAGATGGGACCGGAGTTCCGGGAAGATATCCCCTTGGGAGTTATGGGGATGGGATCACCCATGCCATCCCGGAATTAGCGCTCAGAGGAGAACTGAAAGCTGGTTTTGTCTATCACAATAACCCTCTACGAACCAACCCCAATCCCAAGCGGGTGATCGCCGGATATAGAAAGCTTGACCTTCTGGTCGTCGTTGACACCGTCCTGTCTGAAACAGCGAGCATTGCTCACTACGTCCTTCCTGAATCCTTCTATCTCGAACGGGATGAGGCCGTGGACACAAGGCATAGCGGAAAACGCGCACAGGTGAGCCTTCAGCAGCAGACAGTGAAGCCTTTATACGATACGCGACCGGGAACCCGGATCATCATTGATCTGGCAAAACATTTAGGGGTAGGGAAATTTTTTGAATTTGATCTTGAAGAGGCGAACCGTCTTCGACTCCAACCTTTTGGAGTGACCCTGGAGGAGTTAAAGAAGAAAGGAATGCTCTTTGTCGGGGAAGAATGGAAAGAGGGATTTGATAAATTGGAGACCCCTTCCGGAAAGATAGAAATTTATTCGAAGAGTCTGGAGGGATTCGGTTTTCCCCCCATCCCTCGCTGGGAAGAGCCTCTGGTTTCTCCTGATCCAAAGGACCCCCATTCATTCCGCTTGCTCCACGGAAAACAAGCAATTCATACGCATTCGATGACAGCCAATCAGCCTTATCTCATGGAGATCACTCGCTACTATGACATGGTGAGGCTCTGGATGAACACAAAGCGAGCAGAGGCCTTGGGGATCATGGATGGGGATGAGGTGACGGTTGAATCAGAAATTGGAAAAGGAAGAATTCATGTCAGGCTCACCGAGGGGATCCATCCCTCTGCGGTCTGGCTGCCGAGCGGATACGGAATCTTTTCAAAAAACCTGAAGACCGCTTTCAATGTGGGTCTCTCTTATAACGATTTTGTGCCCACCCTTTTCGATCCGGCCGTGGGTCATGCGATGGCCTCGGAGGTGATCGTGAAGATTAAAAAAGCATAGGACATAAAAAGATGTCATGCTTCTGAACCTTGTGCTGAACTTGTTTCAGTATTGGTTCAGCATCTTGTACAAATGATATAGAGATCCCGAAATTGATAGATCCTGAATTAAGTTCAGGACCTGGTTCGGGATGACATAATAATGAAAAGGTGGTTCGGAGTGATGCCTCGATACGGAATGTTCATTGATGCGACGAAATGTGTGGGATGTCATGCCTGCCGGGTCGCCTGCCAGAACCAGAATGAACTTCCCCCGAAGGAGAACTTTAATCGCATCGAGGAGCGAGAGTATGGGAGATTCCCTAACTTCAACCGGGAATTCCTTCCGGTCCAGTGCCAGCATTGTGATAACCCTCCCTGTTTAAAGGTCTGTCCCACCGGAGCCACTTATAAAAGAGAAGATGGGGTGGTGCTGGTGGATGAGAAAAGATGTGTGGGCTGCAAATACTGCATGGTCGCCTGCCCCTATTCAGTAAGGGTGATCAGCGAGGAACATGGCGTTGTGGAGAAATGCCGTTTCTGCATCGAAATGGTTGAAAAAGGAAAGCAGCCCGCATGCGTCACAACCTGTATGACAAAGACCAGAACCTTCGGTGACCTGAATGACCCGAAGAGCGAGGTCTCGGCAAAGATCGGAAAATATAGAGCCAAAACATTAAGGGCGGATCTGAATACGAAGCCCTCATTGTATTATCGGAAGGCATAGCCGGACGGAAGTTCGGAGTTCGGCGTTCGGAGTGAGGAGATAATTCTGAAATCAGAAACCCGCAACCAAACATTGAAAAAGGCAGGGGTGGCACGGACCCTTGCGTGGCTTCTGACCGAGCCAGACGAAGAGATGGTTGCGTCTCTGAAGCAGGGAGATATCCATCATATCTTCTCCGGTTATTTGAAGTCGGATAATGGAGAGTCTCCTGCCTTGAAAGGATTCCTCCCTCAGGAGAATAGAAACGATCTTCTTCAAGAGATGAAGGAGGATTATTGGAACCTTTTTCAAAACCCTCAGTCAGGCGATTTGTGGTGGGTTGAATCGTTTCACAAGCCCTGGACAAATGATCCTGAATGCCGCCTTTCCATTGCGAGAGAAAAAGGCCTGATCATGGGAGATTCGGCCCTCCATATGTTGAACCTGTATCAATCTCTCGGGATTGAAATCCCTGATGGGTTTAATAGTTTTCCGGACCATATCGTCCTGGAATTGGAATTTTTAGCCCTTCTTCTTGAATCGCCTTCTGAGGAAGGGGTCAGAATTTTTATCAAAGACCATCTTGATTGGATAGCCAAAATGGTCCAACACGGGACAACCTGTTGTCCCTCTGCGTTTTACGTGTCTGTTTTTGAAGCCCTGGAGCGGTTTGTCGAATCCTTGAAGAGGGAGCCGGGAGAGGAGGTTCGGACCAGTGTGGGATTCTCTTAAAACGAAGACTTTGATCATCCTTTTGGCCGCCACGTTGATTGTGCCTGCCTTCATTTTGGCCTATCAGCCAAAAGACGTCATGAGGGGGCCTGAAAGGCAGGAGGAATTGTGGATGATGACGCAATCGCCCCTTCTCCCTTCGGAAAAGGTGGAGCCTTTTTCAAAAGAATTTATAGCAGGCTTCAGGGACGCCTCCATGGCGAAGGAGGGAGGCGGTCCGATCAAAGTGGAGGGTGGCTGAAGTTAGCCGGATTCCGCCGGAGGCGGAAAAGGGGTGAATCAAATCCAAATGTCAAGGTTCAAATGTCAAATGAAACACAAGTTCCAAATACATGGAAAACAATTCTTATATTTGACATTACCTTTGTTTCATTTGGATTTTGAACTTTGATATTTGAAATTGATTTTTTAGAAAGGGGGATTTTATGTTTCAATTTACTCAAGCATCGGTTGGACTCATTATCGGTTTCTGGGTTCTGGTTTTGGTCAGCTTAGCGATCAAGATCGTCAAACAATACCAGAGAGGCGTTGTCCTGAGATTCGGGAAGTTGATGAAAACACGCGATCCGGGTTTCAACCTCATCATCCCCGTAGTAGATCGAATGTTCAAGGTGGATCTCAGGGTGGTCACCATGGTCGTCGAACCTCAGGCTGTTATCACAAAGGATAATGTGACGATCAAGGTCGATGCGGTCGTCTACTTCAAGGTGATCGATCCGGTCAAGGCGGTGCTTCAGGTTCAGGATTATATGAAAGCTACAACCCAGATCGCTCTGACGACCTTGCGGAGCGTCCTGGGGCAGTCGGACCTGGATGAGCTTCTCTTTGAGAGAGATAAGATCAATAAGAAGTTAGGGGAAATCATTGACAATCATACCGAGCCCTGGGGGATCATGGTGGATGTGGTCGAGGTCAAGGATGTCCAACTTCCGGAGACGATGCAGAGGGCCATGGCAAGGCAGGCTGAGGCAGAGAGGGAAAAACGGGCAAAGGTCATCCACGCACAGGGTGAATATATGGCAGCCGAAACCCTTAAGGATGCGGCTCATATCATTTCAATTGAGCCTGCGGCCCTTCAACTCCGGTATCTCCAGACCCTGACGGAGATCGCCGGAGAGAAGAACAGCACGGTCATTCCGCTACCGATAGATGTGATCGGAGCGCTTCAGAAGAGCCAGAAGTAATTATTTAATGTGGATTTCGCCTGCCCGCCGCAGGGCTATGACAGGCGGGGATTGCGGAATTCGGAATTGACGAAATTCTTCAACTGATTTAACTCCGCACTTCACAATCCGCATTCCGAATTATACGAGAAGGATGTGTACGATGGAACCTTTTATGAAGATCCACCCCCTTCCCATTGACTATGCATGGGGCGTCCTGCCGGCGTTCTATTTCTATCTCACCGGTCTGAGTGCGGCCTCGTTTGTGATCTCAACGCTCGCCAATGTCTTCGGGATGGTCAAGTTCAAGGCTGTTGGGAGAATCGGAGCCGTTCTGGCGCCTCTCTGTCTTGTTCTTGCACCGGCCACGTTGATCCTGGACCTGGAGTCTCCCTGGAGGTTCTGGTATCTGCTCCGTTACAATTTCTTTCCCCATTTTCATCCCGCTTCACCGATGGCCTTCGGGACATGGCTTTTGAGCATTTATCCTCTTGAAGCCATTGTTTACGCCTATTTCCTTTTTACGGGAAACCAGAAGATGGCAAAGCTCTTCGGATTGATTGGAATTCCCCTTGCGATCTCCGTTCACGGTTATACGGGTTTTGTTTTGGCCGTGGTTCCAGGAAAACACCTCTGGAATACGGCTTTAATGCCCTTTCTTTTCCTGATCTCTGCCATGGTCTCAGGATATGCCCTTGTTATTCTGGTAAGCATCGTGAAAGAAAGATTTATTTCGAACTCCCGATGGCTTAAGGAGCGTTATCCCCAGCACTTGAAACTCTTTAATCACTTTTTCCCGACGATTGAGGCGGAGGTCATCTCCGACCTTACCAAACACCTCATCGGATTTATCGCCCTTGACCTCTTCCTTATCTTCAGCGACGTCATTGTCATGCTCGTTGCGACAGAGGAGTCCTATCATACCGTGATGAGCCTGCTTGCCGGAAGGTTTGCCTTTCTTTTCCTCGGGGTGGAAATCCTGATGGGCGCCTTGATTCCCCTCTTTCTTCTCACGTATTCCAGGACAAAAGGGGTTCTCCAATGGCAGGCCCTATCTTCGGTTCTTGTGCTCATCGGCATCATGACGATGCGCTACATCGTCATCATCGGCGGCCAGAGTTTTCCCGTCCAGTTGATTTGACCTCTTTTGTATTTTATTCCTTCTGAGAGAAGTTTAAGGAATTGAAAGCGAGGGCAGGGAAATAAGGGAAACCAGATTAAGACCCAGGTTAAGACTGCGGGCGAAGTATTACTTTGCCCGTTTTCTTTGGGGGTGTTTCTGGGAGCGGAGTTAGGCCTTGCGTAACATATTGATATTATATGACATTCGCTTGTGAAAAGATTTTTTTGAACTTCGGCGCGGGAGATATTATATTTAGACCAATTCCCTCCTTCATTTTCCAACATTTAAAATTAAAATCAAATTAGGGTAGCCCCTATCAGAGGCGTAAGGGTATGGAAGAAATCAGTTATCAGAAATTTTTAACCACGAGAATCTGCGATCTGGACCTTGATCCGGATGAGAGCCTTGGCGATTGCTTTAAGAGGCTGAAGAGGGAATTGAAGGGTCATCAGATCCTTCTCTGGCCCGATTTTTATTTCGGTAATGAGTGGGGCTGTGTGAATAAAAAGATTTCAATCAGCATTCCATTCTATTATGCCATGCCTGAGCTGAAAGAGCTTGAAGGAGACATTCCAACGAGAGAAGGAATCTTGAAGACTCTTCGCCATGAGACCGGCCATGGGATCAACTACGCCTACAAGTTGTGGCAGAGAAAAGACTGGAAAGAGACGTTTGGCGATTTTAATAAGACATATTGTGATGGATATCTCTACAGGGTGAATCCCTGGTCGAAGAGTTATGTCCGTCACCTCCACTACTTAGGCGATCCCCATTATGCCCAGAAGCATCCGGATGAGGACTGGGCTGAGACTTTTGCCATATGGCTCGATCCCCGATCCCACTGGGAACGCATGTACCGGAATTGGCCCAATGCCCTGGAGAAATTGGCTTATGTGGATCATTTGATGGAAGAGATCGCAGGAGAGAACCCGCTCAGCCTGAAGAAGAAGAGGGAAGGGGAGTATACGACCATCGAAGAGACTGTTTCGGAATGGTGGGGGCTTGACGGTGAGATGCTGGATCAGGAGCTTCAGGAGTACCTGAAGGATATGAATGAACTCTTTATCAAACCAACGAATGGCCGGAGAAGATTGCTTCCGGCCTGGAGATTGATCCGGAAATATGCAAGGCTTTTGACCGAACAGGTCAGCCAATGGATTTCGGGGTCGAATCAGAACACGGTTCGAAAAAGCCTTCGACGATGGGAGGCGATCTGTAGAAATGAATCACTGGGATACCATCCTGAAGATGAGCAGCGGAAGTTGATCGAACTGACGACCCTGCTCACCTATCACGTGGTGGATGACGTCCACCACCTCCGCAGTTAAACGGTCAATAAAGCTCGGCGATAGATGGAGAATATTTTAAATTGTTTTAGAACATACGTCCGATTTTTGTGAGAATCCTGCGGGCTGTTGCAGGATCAAAATCAACCAGGTATCCAAGAAACCACTGAGGGGTCAACCACCCTTCCGAGTTCTCCTTATCTACACGCTCCCCAGAAATCCCTTCCAAGCTTGGCGGTGGGACGGTTGAGTGTTCCAAAGATCAAGATGCTCACCTACTTTTTGAAGAAATGTGATGCGAATGGATTCTCCTCCGAGCGCCAGAACACTTCGGGCAAAATCGAAAAAGTCGAAGATATAGAGATTCTGACCACTTGCGAAAGCACGCAAAATGCGTTCATCAAGGGTGGACTTCTCATCGCCCTTCACTCCAGGGGCTGCAAAGAAAATATCTTTGATCTTGCGTTGCCGGCCCTTACGAAGCGTTCCCTCAACGTCGCTCAGCGTCAGTATGCGATCTTTTACCTCAACAGCCAATACGACTTTACCTTCGGCATTGACACATTCCAAGTCGGCAGCCTGACCGGTGGCCTCGTCGCTGGCATTGATTCGAGCGCGATCAACCTTCGCATAAAGGCCAAAGTGAATTCCTATGGCGTCAAAGAGTGCGCCACAAAGGGCCAGACTTCGATCGCCTCCGGATTTTTCTTCCAGAAACCGCTGAGCGAGCGAAAGAGCGCCTTCCAGGCTGATACGCGGCGGCAGAGAGTAAACAAAGCGAAGGGATTTCTGGCGACGAAACATTTCCAGCAAGACCTGCCGAAACACCGCTTTGGTGAAATCGGGATTACCCCGTGACTCTACTTGTTCCAACACGTCCACAAGAGTGTTCCATCCAGTCACGTCTTTCTTGCTCCGGTCATCACGCACCATACGAGGAATTCGCATGGGGTTGCCGACGTAAGGATCGCCGGAAGTGCCGAGGATGTTCTCCTGCCGTTGGTTGAAAGGCGCGACAACTTTGCTTGCCAGGCTCCGTGCGTCCCATCCAGTGACGTCGCTTGAATCCCCCTTCCTCTTCTGAAGACGCAGACTATCCAACATTGGATTGGTTAACTTTCCAAGGAGCTGGACTGGTAGGCAAAAGCGAAAGGTCACTTGTTTGTGATTGATCGAAGCCTCAATTGCCTTCCGCAAAGTGACATTAGCAACATATTTAATATCGGACTTTGCGCTGGTCTCGGCCACGACGGTTTGCCAGTGTGTCTCAAGCAACTCCGCAGCCAGTTTCAAGTCAAGGGATTTTGTATCACTGTCTTTTCTTGCCATGTTTTCGGGTGCCGTAGCGAGCAGGTCGCTCAAAAAGATAGAGGTTCTTGTCGGGCAGAATATTATAGGTGATGGTCTGCGAGTAAGATTCCGGGTCATAATTTACCCAGACCGATTCTGTGCGCTTACCCTTCGAGGAATTGCAGAGACGCGTATTGGCATCTACCCTGATCCAGTCACGATAGAGACGATCCATCAAGGGGCAGCGATAACCCGATACCGCTACAGCACCTTGAACGGATCGAAGGACTTCAGCAAGCTCCTCATGTTCACCATCCGTCATTTCGTAGCTATATGCCTTACTGTCACCACGGGCCTCGTGAGGATACGGCGGATCGCAGTAGAAGAGCGTTGATTGGGAATCATAGCGACGAATTACTTCGATTGCGGGGGCGTTCTCGATCTGAACGCGCTGTAGCCGTTGGACTATTTGGGGTAGACCTTCTACGCTGCCTAACCAACGTGAGACAGCCCCGGCCATACAGGCGCGTGAAGTCAAGACACAATGAGCCCAACGGCCCTCCGAGCTCGTTTGTGCCAATCCAGTTCGTGTCTGGCGTGCGCGAACGAAAAAGCGGCGAGCACGCTCAATCGCCGAGAGATCTGGTTCTGGGCAGCACGCTTTCACGAGCTCTTGGCGAGAGAAAGGAGTCAAACTGATTAGCCGAATAAGATCGTCGCCGTGATCGCGCAAACAGTGAAAGAAATTCACCACTTCAGAATCTAAATCGTTATAGGTTTCAACAGGCGCGGGCGGGCGGTTGATCAGGACGGCTGCGGAGCCGCCGAAAGGTTCGCAGAAATGAGTAAAGGTAGTCGGCAGTAACGGCAGGAGGAAATCCAGGTGGGAAAACTTCCCACCGTAATAACCAAAAGCAATCATTTTGCTACGGCGGTCGCTCGCACGCCCGATCAGCCGGCGGTTGTTGAACTGGTGCCCCGCTTCTAACCGTTTGCCGCGCTCGTGACCGTTTTGCCCGGGACCATTAGATCGTAATTTGACTGGTGTGTTCATTTTGTTGGTACCACCTTATACCCCGTTTTGGAGTCACTTGCAAGCTACTGAAAAGCAAGACAATGTTGTCACCTGCCTATCTGCATGGTCAGAAGGCACTACCGAAAAATAGGAGCGTCGGAATAGCGAAGAGAAGGGCCAAAAACCAATTTTCCAGCCCAAGCCAGCCCACCATTCAATGAACACCCCATATCGTATGCCTTCCTATATGGATGTATATGTTCCTTTGTAACGGTTTCGGCGCTGAGCAGTGCGGCGGTTGTTTGGCCCGTCCGGCTCCAGCGGCCTTGTTATACCCATTCCGCAATTGAATCTATTTTACAGATTCCGCAAGGTGATAAAGCTCATCATTGAGTTTGGAAACTTTCTCCACTATTGCATTTAAGGAGCGGCCTCCGTCCATGTAAATTCTCATAGTTTCGATTAAATGCAATTGATGTCCGATCGACTGGAGAGCACCACTTAGTCCAACTGCAATTTTGTCGAGGCTAAAATAAGCGAATCGCAAAAGATGTGCTCCGATTCCAGACGCTTCAGCCTGTATTTCGTCAACACGACCTGCCGCAACCATAGCTTCTGCACGTTTCGCAAGGTCTCCGAGTTGATGAGATGCTTTTGTGATTGTACTGACAGCGGAATGGAGAGAGTCTTTAGACAAAGGGATTGAATCCACATACTTCTTTTTCAACTCCCTTGCAGCGTTCAAAGCATCACTTAATACTAAGTCGAACTCTTCGCCACAACCCAAATACATTCTGAAGTTAGCTACTTCATCTAGCTTAAGTGCAAGCTCTTTTAAATCATCAGACAAGTTATTAGAAATGGCAACCTCTGACACTGACAGTTCGCGCAACTCAGCTGACAGATGTCCATATTGGGTGCGCCAAAGATCCAACCACGGGTTTACCATTCGTTCTTTTACTTCGTCTCCGTAAATAAGGACGTCAGTTAGAATTCTGGCAAGGTCAGACACCAGTCCTGACAAAAGCGACGTAGAATCTTCTCTTTCCGGTGAAGCTGGTAACCAGTCGCGTATGAACTCGAGTACTTCATGGGGCTCTGCTGGTCGAGCTTCCGTAATGTGGCGCAGATACGGAATATTCTGACTATAGTAAACTGGCTGCCTTCCTTTTGGGACAATCAGTACCAGGACAACATTGTCGTTTTCTATCGCGAAGCAGAGACGAGGTGTTATAGCAGGCTTTATTGTGCCTCGGCAAATCCCTTCAGCGCGCCTTAAAAGCTGGTCTCTGCCTTGTGATGTTTTAGCATCATCTAACCCAAGTAATTCGCCTTCATCTGATACTCCAATAAGAATGATGCCGTCATTCGATGTGGCAAACGCGGCTATCTCTTTCGCTAACTCTCGGGTATTAGTCGGGAATGATGCCATATACTCTAAATCTTGATTTTCGCCTCTTGAACGGAGTACTGGCAAATCGTTTGATAATTCAGTATCAGCCCAATTTGGCAAATGTTGATCAGTTGTCATTGTAACTCCTGTGGGTTGTTGCTTGCGGTATAACATTATATTTTATGTTGACGCTATATTCTCCCTAATGACCAAACCTTTTGGCGTCTTTTAAAACCCTCTTTTATTGTAAAATGGCCTCGTGATAACCCCTTTTTGCAAGAAAATATTGCTTTGGACAACATCATATTGCATCCTCATAATTAATAAACAAAATTAGGCTCCTCGCGTAATCGTATGGGTCATATTTACCTTTTCTTTCCCCCTCTTTGGAAAAGAGGGGGAGGGGGAGATTTTATAAATCATAAACAATTCCATATCCTTTCCATCACTCCACCCATATTCTCAAAGACATCCCTGTCAGAAAACCTCAGAACCTTCATGCCCACTTCCCTAAGAGCATCGTCCCTTGCCCTATCTTTTGCCTCGCCAATCACTAAAAATTTTCGTTCAACAGCGGCCTTCACCATGGAGTTAAGCGAATATTCTTCAAAACTCATGCCCTGGGTGAGATTTTTGATTTCATCACATGCCTGTTTAATATCGAAGAGATAGGCTTTGGGGTCATGTTCCATATATTCGGACCTTGTTTCGATTCAAATTTCTTCTAACATAAGGATTTTTCACTGCACTGTCCTGAATGACATCAACCTGTCTCCCCAAATGCTCCTCTAATCTTATTTTCAGTTCGAAATATCTGTCAAAGAGTTTGTCAAGACCATCAAATTCTACAAAGATATCAATATCACTTCTTTTGGGCTGGAAATCATCTCTTGATGCTGAACCAACGAGATCGAGGCAGTTGACTCACAGATCTTTACAGATTTTCTCGATAACCTGTTTGTGATCTTCTATTTTAAACATAATCGCGCGCCCTATTTATAAGGTGATATCATCATTGATTTATAGGTTTAATATACACAAATATTGGATTTTTGGAAAGAGAAAATTTCAACAGAAAAGTGGAGAAGGGGTTCATAACAATCAGGTTAATAGACCTTAAACGATCATCTTTTTAAATTCTTCTTCGGTGAGTATCTTGATTCCTAACTCTCTGGCTTTGTCGGCTTTGGAGCCGGGGTCTTCTCCGACCACCACAAAATCAACCTTCTGTGAGACGCTGGAGGCGGTTACTCCGCCCAGGCTTTCAACTAAATTGCGAGCTTCGTCCCTTCCATAGGACTTGAGTGTCCCAGTAAAAACGAAAGTTTTACTGACCAGTTTTCCTTTCTCCTTTGCCTTCGGTTCAATCAGTTTTATGCCGGCCCTTTTCAGTCGCTCAATCGATTCCCTATTTTTCTTATCCCTGAAGAATCGAACCACACTGGCGCTTACCTCCGGCCCAATCCCTTCCACCTTCATCAGGTCTTCTTCAGAAAGCTGGAAGAAATCGTCCAGCTGTGAAAAATGGCCAGCCAGATCTTCTGCGGTGGTTTCACCGACATGAAGAATTCCAAGGGCGAAGATAAATTTCCCCAGGGGTTTCGTTTTGCTCTTTTCAATGGCGTCGATAATGTTCCGGGCTGATTTGTCCGCCATTCTTTCCAGCGCGATCAACTCATCTTTTTTGATGTCATAGAGATCAGCCACATCCTTCACCAGGCCCTTGTCCACGAGCTGATCGATCAATTTCACACCCAATCCATCAATATCCATTGCCCTTTTGGAGGCAAAGTGTTTGATCCGGCCTTTCAATTGAGCGGGGCAGTCCAGACCGTTACAGCGATAGATCACCTCCTCTTTTACCACCTCGGCTCCACAGACCGGGCATTTTGAGGGTATCCTGAACTTCTTTTCCCTCCCCGTCCGTTTTGAGGTGATCACCTGGACGACTTCTGGAATGACATCACCTGCCCTCTGAATAATGACCGTATCGCCCACTCTCACATCGAGCCTGTCGATCTCATCCTGGTTGTGGAGCGTGGCCCGGCTGACCTCTACGCCTCCCACTCTCACCGGCTCCATCATAGCCACCGGCGTGAGAGCTCCGGTTCTTCCCACCTGAACAATGATATCCAGTATTTTTGTCGTCTCCTGTTTCGGCGCAAATTTGAATGCCAGAGCCCATCGGGGACTCCTCGAGATCTCGCCAAGTCTTGTTTGCAAATCGATGCGATCAACTTTGATCACGATTCCGTCAATCTCATAAGGGAGATTTTCCCGCTTCTCATTCATCTCGTGATAGTATTCGAGGACCTCATCAATATTGCGGCATCTTCGGATATGGGGATTCGTCCTCAATCCCCATTTTGGCAAGGTCTGGAGAATTTCATGGTGGGTTTTAAAGCTTGCACCTCTCACTTCCCCAATGCCGTAACAATAGATTTCAAGGGGACGCTCGCAGGTGACCTTTGGATCGAGCTGCCGGAGCGATCCGGCGGCGGCATTTCTCGGATTAGCAAACAGAGGTTCACCGGTTTTTTCGCGCCTCCGATTTAATTCTTCAAATCTTTTAACCTGCATGATCACTTCGCCCCGAACTTCCAATCGCTCCGGGACAGGGATCTCCTTGCGAATGAGTTGAAGGGGGATGGTTTTGACTGTGCGAAGATTCTGGGTGATGTTTTCGCCATTAACGCCATCCCCACGGGTAGAGCCTGCCATGAAGTGGCCCCCTTCATAGACAAGTTCCACTGCCAACCCGTCAAGTTTCGGTTCAGCTACATAGGTGATCTCTTCAGAGGAGCCCAGGAATTTATTGACACGCTTGTCGAAATCACGAGCCTCGTTTTCATCGAAGGCATTGGCAAGGCTGAGCATGGGAAGGGTGTGACGGACGATCTCAAATGCTTCTAAGGGGGGAGCGCCAATCCTCTGCGTGGGCGAGTTAGGGGAACGGAGTTCGGGGTATCCCTCTTCGAGTTTTTCCAGTTCTCTCATCATCCGGTCATACTGGGCATCGGAGACCTCGGGCTGATCGAGAACATAGTAGCGATAGTTATGGTATTCGATCTCTTCCCTAAGTTTTTCAACTCTTTTCCGGATGGTTTCGGTCACCATGGACCCATTTTAGACAGGGAGAACCGTTATGTCAAATGGAATGAGATGGGGACAATATGACCTGGAGGAAAGAAAGAATACCCAGAAAGAAGGGTAATATGGAAAAAAGAAAGAGGAAAATTAGAAAAGATCTCGAAAAGAAACAGGGATCGGAATGACGATAACCAAAGGCAGTTGTTTTTTTCGATTGGAGTCTAAAAAAGTCTTGACTTTTTTAGATAACGCTCTAAAATGGTAGTATGATTGAACGAACCGCTATCGAGGTGATCCGCGAGATCATCGAGAAAGATTATAAAATGGCTTTTGTAAGTGGACCAAGGCAGGTCGGAAAGACCACACTCGCTAAACACTATAAGGAGCGGTTTGGCCAGGGACTTTATCTCAACTGGGACAATGTCGCCCATCAAAAAAAAATTCTGACCGACCCGCTCTTTTTTGAAAAGGAGAACAGGGATCCGGGGAAACCCTTTCTATTGATCTTTGATGAAATCCACAAGTATAGACAGTGGAAGAATTATTTGAAAGGAGCATACGACGATTACAAAGAGGAATTTAGGTTTCTGGTTACAGGAAGCGGAAGGTTGGAACTTTTTAAAAAGGGAGGTGATAGCCTGCTTGGTCGCTATTTCAGCGTACCCCTTTTACCTTTAAGCCTCGGAGAACTCAAGGGGAGGCTGATTCCTTTCAGTGAATTCACCGAACGATCAAACGATCCCCCTGCTTCAACCAAGGCGGATAGCGAGCGATACCATCATCTTTTTCGGTTTAGCGGGTTTCCGGAGCCTTTCGTCCGAGGGACTTCATCTTTTTATCATCGGTGGTTTTTGGAGCATAAGACGCTTTTGATCAGGGAGGATATACGCGACGCCACGGCGATTCGCGAAATCTCCTTACTGGAGCATCTCTCTCACCTTATTCCGGAGCGAGTGGGAAGTCCCCTTTCTTTAAATGCGCTGAAGGAGGATGTGGGGGTTGCCTTTGAAACGATCCGGGATTGGCTATTGGTGCTTGAGCAGTTCTTCTATCTCTTCAGGGTTGGTCCATTTATAGGAAAATTGACGAGGACGCTTCGGAAAGAGTCGAAAATCTATCTCACTAATTGGGTGGAGATCGAAAACGAGGGATTTCGCTTTGAAAATCTTGTTGCCCTCCATTTGCTTAAGGCAATACGGTTATGGAAATCGACCGGAGAGGTTCAACTGGATCTGAACTATATTCGGGATAAGGAGAAAAGAGAGGTTGATTTTGTTTTCTCCCGAAGAGGTCAACCTCTTTTCCTCATTGAGTGCAAGGTCTCGGACCTAAGTTTGAGTCCCGGTCTGATTTATTTCCAGAAGAAGCTTAAAGTCCCCAATGCCATTCAGGTTGTCCATCAATCTGGTGTCTGTAAAAAGCTCAGAGTCGAAGGGTTAACGCAATGGGTGATCTCCGCTGACCGCTGGCTATCCGCACTGCCTTAGTGACAGGGTCTGATTCTCCTCACCGGGGGAGGACGAGAATATCGAGAAAGAGGAAGAACCTGTGCCCAAAACAACTTAATCTCGCATAGATGTTAGCTTCTGTAGCTCACTCCAAAAGGGTGAATCCACTAAAACCCCCACTTTTCATAAATCTCTCCCTAAAACTTTGCCAATCCCTCCAACCCTGAAGGCGGAACAATGCTGGTTCTAAAAAGGGGATTTTTTCACACCTTCTAAGGTATTTCGGGTACAAATGATTTTTTAACATCATTTTGGGGTAATCCTTCAGGATCCTTACTAAATATGGCATGGGAGGCCCTCATGGGATGCATATATTGTGAAATCCGGGAAAATGGGGAAAAAAACTGAATTAAGTATAAAATTTTACTTGACAAATTTGAATTTTGAGGATATTTCTAATCGCTAAGTGGTAAAAAGTGGGATAAGGTGGTAGAGTTTTCTAAAAAAGAGGGGGTGAGAGGGTGTTTCGTGG
>Ga0194113_10002328_pt1 | contig 26085 bp, 29 predicted proteins | sample TA2MahC200mmetaG_FD_146193 | JGI IMG/M metagenome (GOLD analysis project Ga0194113, IMG submission 146193) | Freshwater microbial communities from Lake Tanganyika, Tanzania - TA2015017 Mahale Deep Cast 200m | ecosystem: Environmental > Aquatic > Freshwater > Lake | place: Tanzania: Lake... | reverse complement strand
TTTGCGGGCGCGGGGCGCTTGGCGGCGCCGTCGACTTGTGTTGTTATTCATGCGCCTGTAGGTTACAGGCGTTCGGCCGCCCGGTCAGCATTTTTTGTCCGTGGGCTGAGCCTATGGGATGCTAGTGATTTGGATCTGTGTTTTCTGATACGTGACCACTTTTCCATCCAGAGAATCAGTCGCGAAGCGCAGCGCTTGTTTGGCGACAGTTTCTCAGACCGTCTTTTCCGCGGGCAGCTCGCCTACCACAAGGACATCGACTACGCGGAAGAGGTGGATTACATGCCGGGATGCGCGGTCGCTGCCGAGACCGTGAAGGCGTTCCTGATCGATCGGGCGCTGGAGGGCGTGGTTGACTAGCGCCCGCGCGACCACGGTGTGTCAGCAAGACCATGCGCATCACACTCATAACCGTCTGCTACAACAGCGTCCCGGTGATCCGCACGGCGATGGAATCCGTGTTCGCGCAGACGTGGACGGAGATCGAGTATCTGGTAAAGAGCACGAAGGGGTGGCGCAGCAACCTGCTGCTGAACCGGGAGATCGTGCGGGGCAATCGTGAAAACGGGGTATATACGAACCTGGCGATGCTGATGCCGAAGTATGCGTTCAAGGTGTGGGAGTTTTGGGGGAGAAAAAGCTGAAACGCTGCAAGCTGAAAGAGGGAATGAAGAGAAACGCTGAAAGCTGAGATCAACGCACAACGTTCACCCACATCCCCACACACCCACACACATCCCCCACAAGCCCGGAAGCGCCTAAAGAACAGCTTAGGCGTTTTTAGGCTCTGAATATTTACCATTGACATGGTATAAAAGTCATGTAAAAATGCCATCATGTATACCAGATTACTAAAAAAACCGATCTTGCTGGATAGAAGTTTCTTCCTTTTTGGTCCGCGCGGGACAGGTAAAACAACCTGGCTGAATGAGCATTTCGGGTCCGCAATGGGTGCTCTGCGCATCGATCTTTTGAACGGTGACCTCTATACGGAACTGTTGGCACGTCCGCATCGGATTGATACGTTGATCGGAACGAATCATTCAGGTTGGGTCGTTCTGGATGAGGTTCAACGGGTACCTGCTCTGTTAAATGAGGTGCATCGGCTGATCGAAAGCAGAGGCCTTCGGTTTGTTCTCACGGGGTCAAGCGCAAGAAGCCTTCGGAAGAAAGGGGTGAATCTCCTGGGTGGGCGCGCACTGACGTTCTACATGCATCCGTTGGTAGCAGAAGAATTAGGCGCGGAATTCAACCTGGACAGGGCTCTGCGGTTTGGACAACTTCCTTCAGTGCCAGGGAATCCGGATCCGCACCAGTACCTGAAGTCGTATGTGCAGTCCTATTTGCGTGAGGAGGTTCAGCAGGAGGGGCTTGCTCGTAATTTGGCCAATTTCACACGCTTTCTCGAAATCGCCAGTTTCTCCCAAGGGTCCCCCGTCAATGTAGCCGAAATTGCTCGTGAGACGGGGGTTGATCGAAAGGTTGTGGATAGTTATTTTGGTATTCTGGATGACCTGATGATCGGTATTCGCTTGCCGGTGTTCACCAAGAGAGCCAAGAGAAGGTTAATTGCGCATCCGAAGTTCTATTTCTTTGATGCGGGTGTCTATCGCGCGATACGTCCGAGGGGCCCGCTCGATACCCCGGAAGAGGCTGAGGGCGCTGCACTTGAAACGCTCTTTTTACAAGAGCTGCGCGCCATCAATGATGCATTGGGACTGGAGTACGAGCTTTCCTATTGGCGGACTGCGGACGGACATGAGGTTGATTTCGTTCTGTATGGTCCAGGCGGGCTCTATGGAATAGAGGTCAAGCGTTCCAGTCGGTATACGCGCGCGGATCTCAAAGGGTTGCGAGCCTTTAAGGCTGATTATCCGATGGCGAAGGTTTTCCTCTTTTATGGAGGGGAGCATGTTCGACAGGAGGAGGGTGTTCAGATACTGCCCCTGACTTACGCCTTGACTCATCTCAGCCAGATAGTAAAGGGAGAAGAGAAAGGCTGAAAAGCTGAAAGCTGAAAGGCGCTGGCGCGAGGGCGGGCAGGAGGAGAAAATCTGAAATCTGAAAGAGAATAATTTCATAGATTGACCTATAATAGATTATAGGCGCGCTAAGGTGATGTGAGGGAGCGAGGTTGAGGGATTTTTTGCCCGCGAATCTCCGCGAATGAAGAACGGCTGGCATTTTTTTTGACGCTGATCGCTAATAAATGCCCGCCGCAGCTTTCGGGTGGGGTGAGAGGGTATGGGTTGGGTTTTTAGCGATCAGCGTGAAGAAAACACAACCCAACTCCCATTCGCGTAGATTAGCGGGTAAACAAAGGGTTATGAAGAGAACCTATTGGAGAGAATGTGTGAGTGTGTGGGTGCGGAATGCGCGAGGCGTCAGGTAGGGCGACGGCGTCCCGCCGCGCCGCAGGCAAAAGAGAATGAAGGGAAAAGCTGAAAGTCAGCCGCGCGGCGGGCTTTCAGCTTTCTGCTACCGCTGACCAGAATGAATAATGCTATCGTTTGGTTTGACTAAAATGAGTAATGGTATATAATAGTCAACATGATTTCACGCACACTTAGTTCGATCGCTTTTTCGGGGGACTGGGGCCGCCAGATGCGGTTTATCAGCGGACCCCGGCAATGCGGCAAAACGACCTTGGCACGGGCGCAATTGCGGTCAACGGGTTGTGCGGCGCTCTACTATCTGTGGGATCTTCGGAGTGTGCGACAGCGGTACAAGGCAGATGAGCTGTTCTTCACGGCTGATTTTCCGATGTCTGTCTCTGAGCCTTGGGTCTGCTTGGACGAGATCCACAAGATGCCGCAATGGAAGAATATTCTCAAAGGGCTTTTTGACAGTGTCTCCGATCAGTGTCGATTGATGGTCACAGGGTCGGCCAAATTGAATATTCTGCGGCGCGCGGGTGATAGTCTTGCCGGGCGATATTTTACTTTTCACCTTTTGCCGGTCACGTTGGCCGAATTTACAGGGAATCCAGCGACACCGGCCGTATGCCCGGATTCAGCCGAGGAATATGTCGGTCAGCGGATGGATTCCAAGCCAGCTAACCTGGAGGCTTTGGAGCAGTTGCTTCAGTTTAGCGGCTTTCCAGAACCGCTCTTGAATGCTCGCGCGCCTTTTCATCGCAAATGGGCGGGTGATTACATCGATACCGTCATTCGCGAGGATATTGGGTCGCTGACCCGGATCATTGACCGGGAACATCTGCACGATCTTTATCACCTGCTACCCGAAATGGTTGGAAGTCCGCTGTCCGTTGCCTCGCTGGCCGGCCACCTGCAGGTCAGTCCCGTGACGGTGAAAAACTATCTGCGACGGTTGGATGATTTTTATCTGACCTTCTCCTTGCGTCCCTATTCGCGCAACATCAAGCGCTCGTTGCTCAAAGCGCCAAAATTCTACCTGCATGACTGGACAAGGATTGCCGATGCGGCGCTTCGTTTTGAGAACTTTGTGGCCTGTGAGTTGCTGGCCCGTCGGCGATTGTGGGCCGATAAAACAGGCCGAAAGTTCGATCTGTTTTATGTACGGAACAAGCAAAAGGAGGAGACGGATTTTTTAATCACACGCGATAACGTTCCCTGGTTGCTGGTAGAGGTTAAATTATCGGACCAACCGGTTGAGAAGCATCATCTGGCAACGGCAACGGCACTTGGCAATATACCCGTGATTCAGGTTTGCCGTCAGCCCGATGTCGCGCGGGTGCAGCGAGAGCGGGTGTTTTGCCTCTCGGCGCAGCGACTTTTTGCGTGAGCGGACGGCGTCCCGCCGAAGAGAAAAGCAGAAAACGGAAAGCTGAAAGACGCTGACGCGAGGGATCAGAAAACGCGCGAAGCGAGGTAGGGCGACGGCGTCCCGCCGCGCCGCAGGCAATAAGGAATGAAGAGAGAGAAAGCTGAAAATGAACGCACAACGTTCACCCACCCACCCACCCACCCACAAACCCGGAAGCGCCGTTATATAACCCTCGCCTTTTCCAGGCGGGGGTTTTGTTCTATAATGGCGGCAACGAGTGACGAGGAGGGCCGGTCATGTATCACGGTGTCAAACGAATTTTGGACGTTGTCTTGTCGGCGCTGGCGCTGCTGATGCTGGCGCCGCTGCTGATTCCGGTCTGTATCGGACTGCTGCTCACCGGCGAGCACTATGTGTTCTACCTTCAGGAGCGGATCGGACGGCACAACCGGAAATTCGGCATCTGGAAATTTGCGACGATGCTGAAGAATAGTCCGAATCTGGCCGGGGGATTGCATACGACGCGGCGCGATCCGCGTCTGATGCCGCTGGGGCACTTTCTGCGGCAGACCAAGATCAACGAGCTGCCCCAGTTGATCAACATCCTGTTGGGCGACATGTCCATCGTCGGTCCGCGGCCGCTGGTGGACAAGACCTTTGACCCCTATCCCGAGCACGTCAAGCGGGTGATCTACAACGTGCGGCCGGGTCTGACGGGGATCGGCTCGATCGTCTTTCGCGACGAGGAGCGGCTCCTCTCCGAGTCGGGGATGTCGGCGGACGCGTTTTACGCGACGCACATCGCGCCGGCCAAGGGCGAACTGGAACTGTGGTACCAGCGGCACCTGTCGCTGCGGACCGACTGTCTGATCATCTTCCTCACCGCCTGGGTGATCGTGTTTCCCACGAGCCGGCTGCTGCGCCGGGTGTTCCGCGATCTGCCGAAGATCGAGGTGCCGGGATTGTGAGAGAAAAGCTGAAAAGCTGAAACGCTGAACCGCGCTGGCGCGAGGGCGGGCAGGAAGAGATAAGAAGGAACGGGGTTCAATTTCCGTTTTCAGCATTTTAGCGTTTCAGCTTTTTTTTGTGTTGACGGCGTGTCCATTAAGAGATATCGTGAGGACACAAAGAGGAGACACTTATGAGCTATCTGACTGTCAAAGACCTCAAGCAAACACGCAATCTGTGGCGGCAACTGAGTGCGGAACGCGAATTGGTCATTACCCGCGACGGAATACCGTGTGCGATTCTCGTCGAGGTGAATGCCGAGTCTTGCGATGAGTCGCTCGCCGAGATCCGGCGCGGACTGTTTTCATCCGCCGTTTCACGGATCAGGCGAAAGGCAATGGTTCAGCCCATTTCGACCGAAGAGGTGGATGCCGCCATAGCTGAAAGCCGTAAAATGCGTGGTCGCGCATGAAAGCCGTGGTTGACACCAATGTCCTGGTCTCCGGTATCATCAACATGCAACATGCGCCCGGACGCATTGTGGACAGAATACGCGCCAAGGTTCTGAAATTGGTTGTGGATGACCGTATTCTGGCCGAGTACCAGTCGGTTCTCCTGGGCAAACGATTGCGCAAATGGGTCGCCGAAGAGGATGCGCGCGATCTCATCGCGTTTCTTTCTCTCGATGCGGATCGCATCGCACCCACCGTGCATGTGGAGGGGCTGCCTGATCCAGGCGATGTCCCTTTTTTGGAAGTGGCCCTGACGGCCAATGTGCCCCTGGTGACGGGCAACCTCAAACATTTTCCGTGGCGTCTCTGTCACGGGCACAGCATCGTCTCGCCAGCCGATTTCATACGCGAAATCTAGCAGAAAGCTGGAAGAGAAAAATTGAAAGCGGAAAGCAGAAAACTGAAGCCACACGCCATACTCTGGCTCCATCAGTATTTCTCCACGCCGAAGGGGTGGGGTGCGGTGCGGACGCACGCCCTGGGGCGGCGCCTGGTTCAGGCGGGGCACGCGGTGGACGTGGTGTGCGGCGGCGGGTATGACGGGTCGTTGAAGCGGACCGGCTATAGGCCTGTGGCGGTGGACGGGATGCGGGTGTTCGTGAGCGGCACGGCGTATCGTCCGCACATGGGGTTCGCGCGGCGGATCGTGTCGTTCCTGAGCTTCCTGGTCTTTGCACTGGCGTTTGTCGTGCGGCGGGGGCGGCGGTATGATGTGATCATCGCCTCGAGCGGTCCGCTGACGCTGGCGCTGCCCGCGCTGGCGGGTCACGGGCTGTATCGGAAGCCCTTCGTCTTCGAGGTGATTGATGTCTGGCCCGACTCGGCGATCGCGGCGGGGGTGTTGCGCAACCCGGCGCTGAAGTGGATCAGCTTCAAGCTGGAGGCGCTGGCGTATCGCCATGCGGCGGCGGTCGTGACCTGTTCGACGGGGATGACGGAGCGGGTGAAAAGAAAATTGGAACATCAGGGATCTGTGCGCCCCGCGCTGCTGACGATCCCCAATGGCTGCGACCTGGAGCAGTTCGTTCCGGACGAGGCGCGCAGGCGCGCGATGCGGCAGCGTCTGGGCGTGGGGGAGGGGGATCTGGTCGCGATTTATGCGGGTGCGATGGGGGTGAGCAACGCGGTGGGCGATCTGGCCGATGCGGTCGCGAGGACAGCGGCGGACGGAAAGGTCGTCTGGTGGTTTGCGGGCGACGGGCCGGAGGCGGAGACGCTCAGGCGCGTGGTCCGCGCCGGGCGGGGGAGATGGTTCGGGCCATTGCCCCGGGAGGAGCTGGTTGGGTTGTATCTGGCGGCGGATGTGAATGTGGTGACGTTCCGGAGCGAACCGCTGTTTTATGAAAACTCCCCGAACAAGTTCTTTGATGGGATCGCGGCGGGCTTGCCGGCGGTCTTCAATCGGACGACGTGGCTGGAGCCGTGGCTGGCGGAATACGACTGCGGCCTGATTTGCGGCACCGAGACGCCGGGGGCGTGGATGGCCGAGGCCTTACGGGATCTGGCTGCGGACGGACTGCGGCTGCAGCGGATGAAGCGCGGGGCGCGGAGGCTGGCGGAAGAGGTCTTCAACCGCGAGGAGCAGGCGAAGCGGTATCTGGAGGTGCTGGAGAGCTGCCTCATTCGCTCTTGACCTCACGGGGTGAAATGGGGTATACCCCCGCGTTCATGTTCACGCGGGAACCAGATTTGGAGGTCCGGGCACCGGCCAAGGTCAATCTGACGCTGGAAATTCTAGGTCGGCGGCCGGATGGATACCACGAATTGCGCAGCATCCTGATGCCGATCGGGGTGTGCGACGATCTGGCCTTTTGGCGGACGGAGGACGGGCGGGTCGAGACGGTCGTGGAGGCCGAGGCGGGGGTGAGCCTGGCGGCGATGGGCGACCCCGAAGAAAATCTGGCGACGCGCATGGCGCGGCTGTTGCAGGCCGAATTCCGCATCGGAATGGGCGTGCGAATCCGGATCCGCAAGCGGATTCCGGTCGGCGGGGGGCTGGGCGGGGGGAGCGCCGATGCGGCCGGCACGCTGGTCGGGCTCAATGCGCTGTGGCGGCTCGGCCTGCCGCACCGGGCGATGCTCGATCTGGGGGCTCGTCTGGGCAGCGACATCCCGGCGCTGGTGCATGGCGGCGCCGTGGTCATGGAGGGTCGCGGCGAGCGGATCAGTCCGATGGATCTCCCCGACGGGGGTGCGAAATCCCGCTTCTGGCTGGTCGTGGCGAACCCCGGAATCGTCTCGCCGACGGCTGAGATTTACCGTCTTCATAATGGGAGCTTGACGATTCGACCCGATTTCTTCCATAATACCCTTCTTTCGATCCGGGCTGGTGACGTGAGTGCGGCTTCCCGGTATTTGTACAACGGTTTGCAGCCCGTGGTGTTCAAGCACTTCCCGGCAACGCAGGACTTGGCCGTGAGGCTGCGTGCGGCGGGTGCGTTGGGTGTGCTCGTGTCAGGTAGTGGCGCGTCGGTATTCGCGCTGGTGCGTGATCGGGAGCACGGCGACGCGGTGCGTGAGCGCCTTGGTTGTGGATTTTGGAGCGTAGTGACGACAACACTGCCCGATGGTGTAATGGCAGCACATGGGCCTTTGGAGCCTTGAGTCCTGGTTCGAATCCAGGTCGGGCAACCAAACAAGGCGGAGATGCAGACCGTGAGAAATGGGTGTGACAACGTGAGCGCGGGGGCGACCGACATGCGGATTTTTTCCGGAACGGCCAATCCGGCTTTGGCCGAGCGGATCGCGGTCTGCCTGCAGACCGACCTCGGCGCGGTCGACATCCGCCGTTTTCCGGATGGCGAGACCTTCGTCAAGATCCAGGACAACATCCGGGGCAAGGATGTGTTTGTCGTCCAGTCGGTGTGCCGGCCGCCCAACGAGATGCTCATGGAGTTGCTGATCATGATTGACGCGATGCAGCGGGCCTCCGCGGCGCGCATCACCGCCGTCCTGCCGTATTTCGGCTACGCCCGCCAGGACCGCAAGGATCAGCCCCGCGTGCCGATCACGGCCAAGCTGGTGGCCAACTTGCTGGTGGCGGCGGGCGCGAACCGCGTGCTGGCGATGGACCTGCACTCCCAGCAAATTCAGGGATTCTTTGATATTCCGGTGGACCACCTGTACGCCGCGCCGATCATGGTGAAGTATCTGCGCGAGAAAAGGCTGAGCAAGCCGCTTGTCGTGAGCCCCGATACCGGTGGGGTGAAAGTGGCTTACGCCTATTCGCAGATGCTGGGCACGGGCCTCGCTATCGTTGCGAAGCAGCGTCTGGGTCCAACGGAGGTGGATGCCTTCAGCGTTGTCGGCAACGTGGAAGGCTGCGACGTGATCCTGGTCGACGACCTGGCAACGACGTGCGGCACGTTGTGTGCGGCCGCGAAAATCCTCAAGGAGCATGGCGCGGCGAGCGTCCGCGCCGCCGTGACGCACGGCACCCTGACGGAGCAGGGCCTGCAGCGGCTGAAGAACTCGTGCATCGAGGAGCTGGTGGTGACGGACACGGTGCCGATGATCGAAAGTGATGGCTTTCCGGTTACGGTCCTTTCGGTTGCCGAACTGCTCGGCGAGGCCATCATGCGCATCCACAACGACCAATCCGTCAGCTCGCTGTTCCGCCTGTAGGCCGGGGCGGGAGGCGCGATCAGAGACAGACTACGCATAAAGGAATGACTATGGCGAAAGAAATCAGAATGAAGGCGGCTGTGAGGCCGGAATTGGGTACCACCGCGGCGCGCCGGTTGCGCCGCACCGGGGTCTTGCCGGCGGCCGTCAAACGCCTCTCGGGCGCTTCGGAGTCCGTCGGGCTGGACGCGCACGCGTTTGAGAACACGATGCGCCATCACTCCGGCGACACGCTGCTGGTCACGCTGGACCTGGGCGGCACGGAGGTGCCGACGCTGTTGCGCGAGGTGCAGCACGATGTCATCAGCGGGCTGGCGATCCACGCCGATTTTGGCGAGATCTCGCTGACGAAGAAGCTCCGGGTGTCGATCCTGCTCAAGCTGGTCGGCGAGGCCGATGGCGTGAAGAATGGCGGCGGTATTCTGGAGCAGACGCTGCGGCATGTGGAAATCGAGTGCCTGCCGGCCGATCTCGTCGAATCCGTCGATGTTGACGTGTCGGCGCTGAAGCTGGGTCAGGCGCTGACGGTCGGCGCGCTCACGCTCGGCCCGGCATTCACGATGCTGACGCACGCCAATATTTCGGTGGCCACGGTGGTCGCGCCGGTGGCCGAAGAGGTGGCGGCGGCGGTCGAGGGTGCTGAAGAGGCGGGCGCCGAGCCGACGGTCATCGCCAAGGGTAAGAAGGAGGAAGCCGATGCGGCGGCCGGAGCCGACAAGAAGGCTCCGGAGAAGAAGGGATGATGGCTGGCGCGCCCCAGTCCAGGCGATGCGTGAAAGTGATTGCCGGTTTGGGCAACCCCGGTCGGGAATACGAGCAGACGCCGCATAATGTCGGTTTCGACGTTGTGGAGGCGCTGTGCGGGCGGTTCGCGGCGGAGTGGCACACGAGCCGGCGGTTTCAGGCGCGGATCGCCAAGACGGCGCAGGCGGGGGAGACGGTTCTGCTGGTGCAACCGCTGACGTACATGAATCTGAGCGGGTCCAGTGTCGCGCCGATTCTTCGCTACCATGGCGGCACCGCCGACGATCTGATCATCGTCGCGGATGACGCCGATCTGCCGCTCGGTCGGTTGAGGGTGAAGCCCTCGGGCGGGAGCGGCGGCCACCGTGGACTGGCCTCGGTCATCGAGGCGATCGGCACCGAGGCCTTCACGCGCGTCCGGTTGGGCGTGGGGCGTGATGGCAGTGGCGGGCTGGTGAGCCATGTGCTGGGTCGATTCGACGGCGCAAGCCTCGGTCAGGCCCGGAAGACGATCGAGACGGCCGCAGAAGCGGTGTGCTGCCTCCTGGCGGAGGGGGTGGCAGAGGCGATGAACCGGTACAATGGCTGGCGTGCCGAGGAAGCACAGCCGGCAGAGAGTGTTAAAGGATTGTGAGCATGAATAAGTACGACGGGCTTTACATCTTCGCCGGCTTGGCGAAGGACGCGAATCTGGATACGTTGGTTGGCCAGGTGCAGGGGGAGGTCACCCGGTTGCACGGCGCCATCCTCAAGACCGAGGTGCTGGGCAGGCGGACGTTCTCGCGTCCCATGCACAAGCAGGAGAACGGCACGTATGTGCGCATCCGCTTCGAGCTGGCGCCCGAGCACGTTCAGGCCCTGATCGCGCGCTATCACCTGATGGAAGAGGTGTTTCGCGTGCAGATTCTGGCCGTGGATGAGCGTCGCGAGGCGGTGCTTATCGAGCAGGCCGCGAAGTTCCGGGCGCGCGAGGCCGCCCGTCAGGCCGCCGCCGATGAGGCCGCCGCCGCCGCCGGACAGGCGTCCATGGCTGCGCGCGAAGCGTAAAGGCAGGACGAGGGGAGGCCGGGCATGGCATCGTTCAATAAAGTCATTCTGATGGGGAACCTGACGCGCGACCCTGAGATGAAGCAGGCGCCGTCGGGCAACGCCGTGGCCGATTTTCGCCTCGCGGTCTCGGATCGCTACCGCGACAAGCAGACGGGCGAGACCAAGGAAGTGACCTGTTATGTGGACGTGGTCGCCTGGGCCCGCCAGGCCGAGATCTGCCAGCAATACCTGGCGAAGGGCCGTCCCGTCCTGGTGGAGGGGCGGCTGCAATATGACGAATGGAAGACCAAGGAGGGGGAGAACCGCAGCAAACTGCGGGTCCGGGCGGACAGCATCCGCCTCCTCTCTCAGCCCGGCACCCGTGAGGCTGCAGGTGCCTCAGCAGGCAATCCGCCGGCCGCCGCCGCTGCCACCCCTGCCGCCGCCCGCGCGAAACTCGCGGACGATGTGCCCCCGGAATCGGCGGGCGACACCGACGACCTCCCCTTTTAACCGACACAAGCACGAACAAGACGAAGGAGTCTGATCATGGCCTTCAAGAGAAACACCGAGAAGCGAAACGATAAGAACGACCGGAACGATCCCGCTGGCGGACCCCGCAAACGGGCGCGCTATTTGGATCCCAACACGATTGTCGACCGGGACGATACCGATTTCCTCCGCCGGTTTGTCACCGAGCATGGCAAGATTATCCCCGCGCGCATCACGGGCGTCACGGCGATGCAGCAGCGGGAAATCAAACGCGGCGTGCGCCGCGCCCGCACCATGGGATTGTTGGCGTAAGCCTGGAAGGATGCGAATACAATGGCTACCGAAGTTTTATTGATGGCGGATGTTCCCAACCTGGGCAAAGCGGGTGACGTGGTGAAGGTCGCGGATGGCTACGCGCGCAATTATCTGCAGCCGCAGGATCTGGCCGCGCCTGTGACCCAGGCCTCGCTGCGCCGCCTGGACAAGCTGCGCAAGGAGCGCGAAGAGCTCTCCCGTATCCAGAAGGCCGAGGCGTCGGCCAAGGCTGGCAAGCTGAAGGGGCTGGTGCTGACGATCACCGCGAAGACCACCGACGGCCAGCGGCTGTACGGCTCGGTGACGACGGCGGACCTCGCCGCCCAGATCGAGGCGCAGGGCGTCAGCGTCGACCGCAGCCAGATCGTCCTGGCCGAGTCGATCAAGGAAATCGGCACGTACACGATCGACATCAAGCTGCATGCCGAGGTCACGGCGACCATCACGGTCAGCGTCGTCGAGGGCTAGGCCATGGCACACGGATCCGTCACGACTGCGGCGGCGCCCGCGCTGCGGGTGCCGCCGCACAATGCGGAGGCCGAGCGTGGCGTGCTGGGATCCATCCTGCTGGATTCGACCCGGGTGATGGATCTGTGTATGGCCCAGGGGCTGCTCCCCGAGTCGTTCCATGTGCCCCAGAATCGGACGCTGTTCTCGATTCTTCTGGAAATGCAGCGTGCCAATGCGGTGATCGACATGATCACCGTCAGCGAGCGGTTGCGGGCATCCGGGCTGCTGCAGAGCCCCGGCGGGCCGGCGCTGATTGAGGCGCTCGTTGACCAGACCCCCACCTCGGCCCATGCCGAGTATTACATCGAGCTGGTTCACCAGAAGCACCTGTTGCGCTGCATCATCGATTGCGCGCGCGAAGCGGAATCGGCCTGCTACGAAAACCGGCAGAGCGCCGATCTGGTGCTGAGCGGAACCGAGCAGGCGTTTCTCAACATCACCGACCGGCAGCGGGGCTTTGTCGGCGCCTGGCCCAAGGCGGTGAACGACACCGTCGCCCACATCTCCAAGCTGCTCGATCTCGGCCCCGGAGGCATCTCGGGGCTGCCCACCGGCCTGCACAATCTCGACGCCAAAACCCGCGGGCTGCGTGCGGGCGAGATGATCGTCCTGGCGGCGCGCCCGTCGATGGGCAAAACCTCCCTGGCGATGAATATCGCCGAGTGCGTCGCGCTGGGGCAGGATATCAACGGCCGCCCGCTGGTGGGCGACCATGCGCGGCCCCATCCGGTCGCGGTGTTTAGTCTGGAAATGTCTCAGGATGCGCTGGCGCTCAGGATGCTCTGCGGCCGGGCCGGCGTCTCGTCCTACAAGATCGAGAGCGGCATGGTCAGCGCCAAGAGCGTCGGCGACGAGATCACGCGCGCCGCCTCGAAACTCTCCAAGGCGCCGCTGTATGTGGACGACACTGGCGGGCTTGATGTGATGGAGATGCGCGCGCGGGCCCGGCGGATGAAGAAGAAATACAACATCGAGCTGGTTGTGATCGACTACCTGCAATTGCTCAACTGCCGCGATGTCGCCCGGCAGGGGCGTCAGCAGGAGACTGCGGCCGTCTCGGCCAATCTCAAGGCCATGGCCAAGGAGCTGAAAATCCCGGTGATCGTCCTCTCGCAGCTCAGCCGCGCGCCCGAGCAGCGGAGAGACAAGAATGAACGGCCCAAGCTTTCGGACTTGCGCGATTCGGGTGCCATCGAACAGGATGCCGATGTGGCGCTCCTCCTCCGCCGCCCGTGCCGAAACCCCAACGACGATGAGTACGAGGACAAGCTTCTGGCGATCGTCGACGTCGCCAAGCACCGCAACGGACCCACCGGTGAGGTGCGCCTCAATTTCAACGAAACGTTGACGCGCTTTTACGACCGCGCCCCTGACCACAGCGCTGGCGCCGACGCCGAACCCGACCGTGAAGACTCCGGCCCCTGATCCGTGCCGGTAAAGCGTCCGTTGCTCGGCTACCCTTAACCGCCACTCTTACTCGGCTTGTCCTTCAGAATCGCCTCGATCCGGCTGACGGGCACCTCGTACCCTTTGCCGCACATGTGGCAGTAAATCTGGGTGGGATGGGCGGCGCGCACGAGTTCGGCAATCTCGCCGGCCGTGAGCGCGCCGAGCAGGGATTCGACCCGTTCGAGGGAGCAGCGGCAGCGGAACGCGAGCGGCCGGGGCGGATCCAGTCGGATGTCGGCGAGGCCGACCGTCTCGCACCAGTCCTTGGCCGAACTGCCGCACTCGAGCGCCTCCAATGCGGTTCCGTCGGCGACCAGAGCGGTGATCCGGGCGAATTCGCGCGGATCGCCGTCAGGCAGGCGCTCGACCAGGATTCCGCGGGCCAGATCGACCGAGCCCCCGTACTCCAGCGAGGCGATCTGAACGACTGAGGGACGCTGCAGGGAGCGGGCGAGATACCCCTCGACAGCAGCCAGCGGCGATGCGGGCGAGATCATGAACGCCGCCTGACTGATCATCCGCCCCGGCACGGAGCGGATGATCTGCACGTCGCCGCGTTCGCCAAACGCATCCTCGGAAACGTGATCGTCGCGCCCGTCAAACGCATCGAGCACCTTGACGTTGGTGTAGCCCCGGAGCGCCCCGTCGGCGGCCATCTCGACCAGCAGCCCCTGCAGCGGCCCCGACAGTTGCATCCGCAGCACGATTGTCTCGTCCGGGGCGTTGAGGTCGGCGCCGAGCAGCGCGACGGCCGTCAGCGCCTCCGCCAGAGCCAGGCCCGCCGTCGGTCCGGAGAGGTGGTTCTGCTCCAGCGCCCGGGACGAATCGGTCACCTCGGCATAAACCAGACGCACCTTCGCCCCGGGTGAAAATCCTGTGGTCAGCAAATCAGATGACTTCGGCATGATCATGCGCACCCTCCACTCCCCAGGCTCCGGCAACGGTGTTGCGGAAGCGCGTGTCCAGGGTTTTAAATTCCGTTTCCATTGAGCAGATCGATCTGCCAGTCGTCAACCTGCGGCAGCGTCGTGCGGGGGGCGGCGGGCGCGGTCTCTTTCGGGACACCGGGCGACGGCGTTCCTGTCTGCGCGGCCCCGAGCGCCTCGATCCGCTCCACCAGCATCTCCTTGAGCACATCCATGCGGCGCGCCTGCCGCTCCAGCGACCACAGGGTGAACGCCCATTTTGCCTTGAAATTGTACACCCGGCGCAATTCGGGGTCAAAGGCGTCATACTGCTCCCGCCGACGGACGTAAATCCAGTGCATCTCGCGCGTTTTGCTCGCGAACCCGTTGAAGAAACGCTCGCCGACCTCGCCGAGCGAAATTGAGCCCCGGTGCTCGCTCCAGAATGCAACCACGACCTCCGCAAACCGCCCCATGTAGAAATCGAACAGTTCCGTGAGATTCGCATTCGACCAGTCGGTGTTGGGCCAGCCCATCGCCCCGCGGATGGAGCAGAAGAGGACGCGGATCGGCATTTCGCGCAGCATGTTGACGTCATAGCCGAACTCGATGATTTCCTTGCCCTCGCCGAACCGGCAGGATCGCGTCTCGGGCAGGTAGCGCTTCATCACGAGCGTCTGCGCGGCCGCGCTCCCCATCAGGGCCGCCACCGCGAGTATGGCGTCGGGGTTTTCGATGCCATCGGAACCGCCCTCATCGGCCGGCATCAGGAACCGGTTCCGCGGGATTGTTCCGAAAGGGTCGCCTTGGCACCGGTTGCGGATGAAGTAATTCACGTCCCGAGCGCTGTGCGCGTCGTGGCGCGCGAGCATGTGATACGTGCACAGGTGTATGCCCAGGCTTTTGTAAGCGGCGACGCGCGCCAGCATATAACTGCCGTAGCCGGGCATGGTGTGGGCCAGGCGTTTCTCGATCAGCCGCATCGGAATCGGCATCCGGTTGGTCTTGTACACGATTTCGCGGGTTTCCCCGAAGCCGAGCGCCTGGGCCACCTTGACGCGCACCTCGTAGATATTGACGTGTTCGATGGTCTCGCCATGGCTCAGCCCGGACTGGAGATACTCCAGAATGGCGCGCGACCGGTTGTCCGTGAGCGTATGGATGTCGGGCCGGCCGCCCCGGTACGTCGCCCCCGGGAGCGCGGTGCGGCGGTCGTCAAACGCCGACACGACCTCGTCGGGCGTGCCGAGGTAGACCTCCCCGGTGAGATGGCGGTACATGGTCTCGACAAAGGCGTCGCTGGCGTCATCCGAGAGCTGCGGGTCGTCGAGCGAGCGGCGGAACAGGTCGTCAATTCGCCGGATTCCCGCCTCGATGTCCGCCGTGCTCAGCCGGTTTAGCGTGATCCCCTCGAGCAGATTCTCCATCTGCGGCAGGATCGCGGTCTCGGCCGTTCCCGGACGCATGCCGAACAATTCGATCTCGTGATGGCCGTGGAATTTTTCGAGCCGGGTGTTGGATGCGCGCAAGCCTTCGGGAACTGCCACCAGCTCCCGGATCCCGGCGAGAAAGTCGCTATAGTCGGTCGTTACCCACTCGGCGAGCTGGTGAAAGTCCCGGTAGGAGAGGAAATGGACGCCGCGGGCGCTGTGGTAGAATTGGAGGCGGGTCGTCAGGCGGGACCGGCTGCTCCTGAGCGCCAGATCCATCTCCTGGCGCGTCCACGCCAGCGGCCGGATCCGCCACTCCTGCCCCTGCTTGCGGTAGTGGGCCAGCGTCGAGTCGGTGCGCTCGGCCATCACGATGGTGTCAATCGGCACGCCCAGCGTCTGGAGCCAGGCATCCGCGTCGATCAGTTTCGCGTCCGGGACATCGCGCTGCGACAGCTCGAACGTGTCGCCCACAATGTTGCAGCACACGAGTTCCCGCTGCAACAGCGCGCTGCGCTTTTTCTGCGGCACACGGCCCAGATTCCAGAACTGGCCGTTGAGCAGGGGCAGCGCCGCGACGCTGTGGTTGCCCTTGGTCAGGGTGAAGATGTAGCCCGGCGCGCCGGGAATCAGCGCCGCCTTGCGGACGATCAGGACCGGGTCGCGCTCCGCGCGCGACAGGAGGCTCCAGACGCCTTTCTCAAAGACAAAGGTGTCGCAGCCCCAGTCATAGGCGAGGAACGTGCGGTCGCTTCCCAGCGCGCGGACGCAGACGGCCTCCGGCTTGCACCGGGCCTCGCGTCGCACACGCGTGATAAAGCTCCAGACCAGGTTCGTCAAACAACCGCTCCCTTTCTGCTGTCCGTTCTCTTCGCGCGCTCCCGATCCGCAATGCGGCTGAGCAACCCGGCCAGCGTCCGCAGACCGCAGGTCTGCGCCTGTTCTTCCGCAAGCGCCAGGGCCGTCGGAATGTGCCGCGCAAACGGCAATCCCATCGCGTCCAACCGCGCAAAGGCGCCGAGCGCTTGCAGCAACCGTTGCACGGCCGCCCAGGAAAAAACGTCGAGAACGCGGGTGTCGCCGGAGAGGATAGCATAACGGCGCAGCAGAAGCGAGCGCGCAGAATCGTCCAGTGCCACATAGGGGTCGCACAGGAGCGAGGCGAGGTCATAAGCCGCAGGACCCAGACGCATCCCTTGGAAATCAATCAGCGCGATCCGCGTGCCTCGGAAGAGAATGTTGCTGGACTGGAGATCCCGGTGAACCACGACGTGCGGCACCCCCGCCAGCCGGCGTGAAAGCGTTTCCAAATCCTCCCGGACCGCCCCGCCGATTCCCTCCAGGCCGTGCCGCCCCTGGACGAGCTGGTGTTCGAAGAGATCGTGCTCCCAGCCGTACACCACCGCGTCGAAGGCGGGTTCCATCGCGGTGCCGCGCAGTCGCGCCAGGACCGTGGCACGCGTGTGCAGCGCCGCTGTTGCCCGAAGCGCCGGTTCGTACAGCGCCTCAGGGTCGGCTCCGGCCCGATGCATGCGCTGGAGCAGCGAGCGGTCGCCCCAGTCTTCCAGGACCACGGTGTCGGCGTCGGACAGATCGGCCAGCACGCGCGGGACCGGCACGCCCGCCTCGGCCAGCAACGCCGCATGACCCGCATAGCGGGCGTTTTCGGGACGTTCGCGCGAAGCAATCACCACGATGGCGCCGGGTCCGTCACCGGGGGGCATGAGCCGCCAGAAGCGCCGGGCCGAGCCCCGCCTGCCGAGAAAAACCGCCGCCGCGTCCGGCCATCCGAGCGCCTCCAGCACGCGCGGCATCACCGCCTCGCCGCAGGCCGTCGCCGGGACGACGACGCCATCGGCGACCGGCCGCGTCACCACCGCCTGTTGGACCACGCTGTGTCGCACACGTCCGCCGGGGCCGATTTCGGCGCCGGGGAGCAGCACGCTTCCGGGCGCCCGGAGACCCCGGCCGGTCAGGTCGCAGCAGAACGAACGCGAGGGTGTCGGATACGTGTCGAGGGTCGGATCATAGGCCGCGCCAGCCGGATGACTCCGAGCGGCCAGATGCTTGAGGTCGCCGTGCGCCTGCAGATACCGCTCGGCGGTGCCGGCATCGCACCAGTAGCTCTTCGCAATCCGCACGCCCGCCACGGACCGCCCGGCGGCCTGCGCCCGTTCGTAGGCCTCAACAATGGAGAACGTTTTCGTGTCGGGGAAGAAATCGAACAGGGCGGGGGAGACGAGCTGCACGCCGCAGAAGGTGGCCGTGCCCGGGCTCTGCGGGGCGGGGCTTCGGTAGGTCTCAATATCGCCGCGCGGCCCGCAGGCCACCGTGCGCGGCCCCCGTCGGGGGTCCAGCCAGGCCGCCGCAATCCGTCCGCGCGCGTCAAAGGCCGTGACGAGCGGTGTCAGGTCGGCGTGCCAGACAATGTCGCCGTTCACCAGCCAGAACGGCGCATCGCCCAGCCAGTCCTGCAGCGGACGCAAAGCCCCGCCCGTTCCCAGAATCTCCGGCTCCGGCGAAAATCGGATGGCCGCCGGTCCGCGCCGGCCGCGCAGAGCGGCCTGCAAGGGCTCAGCCATCCAATGGAGGTTGACCGCTACTTCGCGCACGCCGGCAGCCTCCAGCGCCCGGAGGGTGCGCTCAAGCAAGGACACGCCCCACATCGGCAGCAGCGGCTTGGGCATCCGTTCCGTCAGCGGCCGCAGCCGTTCTCCAAACCCTGCGGCCAGAACAACCGCCTGCTCAATTTTTTTCTGCACAGGAACATCTCGAAATGGTGGGCCCAGCAGGACTCGAACCTGCGACCCATGGGATTGTTAGTCCCGTTAAAAACTAGGTTTTTACTGGGCTTTTTTTACTGTGGTGACATTCTGCCCATACTTGCTGCCATCAACAGGGACCAGCATAGCACAGGGGGAAACGATGGGAAAGCATAGAGGCAGACATAGGGTCAAGACGGTGTTCTTCGACGGGATTGCCGTCCGGTGAAGTCGAGTGTTGGGAAGAGGCCGCTGCGCGCTACCTGTGTGAGATGCGCAAGTCGAACAGGCGTTCCGTCTCCGTCGAGGACAAGGAGGTGCGGTTTGACGTGCTCAATACGGTGTTGAACGATGCGCCGCCGCTTACGCTGGAGAAGGTCGATATCGTGGGGGCTGTTAAGACGCTGACCGAGGCGCGGGGCTGGTCGGAGTTGACGGCCTCGAAGTATGAGAAGGTTGGTCTGACCCTGCTTCGATTCGTGCGAGGCGAGGGCAAGCGGATGCACACCCGCGACGAGGCGCCGCCGACGACGTGGGGTGCCGGCATCGTGGCTCAGTTGATGCACACCGCTGAGACCGTGGCGCCCGAGGCCGTGGCGGCGCTGGCGGTCATGGCCTTCGCAGGCATCCGTCCGAACGAAGCCTTGCGGCTACTGACTGGCCGAACGACGTGCTGCGGCACACGGCCGCGACGATGATGTATGCCAAGAGCGGCGACGTGAATCACGTTTGCCAGCAACTCGGGCACGTCGGCGGCGCGAATGTGTTTTTGAAACACTACCGCGGCCTGGCACCGAAACCGGCAGAGGTCGAAGCGTTCTGGAAAATCGTCAGTCACGCATGATCGCCCGCGATGGCGCTGACGGCGTTTGTGCGCCGGGCGGCATAGCCGGCGAACGGCGGGGATCGTGCGGTGTGAAAGCAAAGAGCCTCGGCAGACGCCGGGGCTCTTTGCGTTACGGCAGGCGCAGGGCCGCGCGACCGGATGACGGCGCAAGGGGAGGGGATGCGAAACCCGCCGCGGCAGAGGCGCTTCAATTACGCCGGAGACGCGGCGGGGTTGATAGAGAGAGGGCGCAAGGGGGGGTAGACACAGATTCACGGTCACCGAGAGCTTTCGAGTCCCTCGATCATTGATTGGAGCAGGGCACGCGCAATATGAAACTTACCTTGGCATGACGTCTTCGCAAGCGTGCTGGCCAACGGACAGTCGCTCGAACTTATTTCTCTTGCCGTGGCGGACAACCGGGCCAGAAGGCTGGCGGTCGGCACGTCAATCGGGTGTCGTAAGTTGGCGCAGGAATTTGTCATAGAGTCGTTTCGCTGTCTCCGAACGGCGTTCCTCATCATTCGCCAAGAGGTCTGCATAAATAAGCAAGGGGTGCACGCAATCCTGGGGAAGGTCCGCCAAGTCACGGTGCCAGCGGGAGATCAAGGCATCCCCCCAAAACGGCGCGAGCACTTCGACATTCCCATCCGGATCGGGTTGAAGACCGGCGCGCACGACCCACTCATCAGGCAATGCTCGGGTGTAAATAGTAACCTGTTCGGGGCTCAGGTGGCGGGTCAGACGAGCGCCGGCGACATCCCCGCCCCACCAGGCGTTCGGCGGCAGGCGGGGCATGTGCTCCCAGTCGCGGACGCTGGCGACGCGATACCGATGGTGGATCAGCCGGTGGCGGAGGCGCGCCAAATAGTCCGTGGCCCACCGCTCAATGAGGCGTTCGCGCTCCACAAGCCGCCGCACGTCATCATCATCGAGCAGGAAGCCCATGGATCGCAGATGGACGAGCACGTTACCGACAGACCCCATCGCGACACCGGCCAAGACCCCAAGGGACGGACCTTCCGTACCTCCTGATGGGCGAAACGGCGGAAAGATAAACGGGAACGCGCCTGAAAAAGGCGGATCGGCTGCCGGAGAACTGTTGGCGAATATCGGCACGTGGGCACTGATGCTGGCGCAGGGCGGCGATTGAAGGGGACAACGGGCTTGCGATGCAAGAGGTTAGACAAGGATTGCCTGTCCCCGCGATCTCCCGAGATCTCTGGCGAGCGCCTTGTCACCGAGCACGCCTCCCGATCACGCCACGTCATGTAAATATCCGAACTGGACAAAAAGTGTCCGGTTGTGATACTGTTATCTCGCCATGAGTACAGACGCTTCATTGAACGACTGGGTGGACGGCCTTGAAAAGTCCGGGCGGTATTGCTTTACCCTGGATGAAGCGCGCCAGGCGCTCCCCAAGAAAGCCGAAACCCTCGAAAAGGCGCTGCACCGGTTGCATGCCAAAGGACGTATTCATCGTGTGCGCAAGGGATTCTATGTGCTGGTTCCGCTGCAATACGCGTCCGCTGGCATTGTCCCGGCGGAATGGTTTATTGGCGATCTGATGGCGTATTTGGGGCAGCCTTTCTACATCGGGTGCCTGTCGGCGGCCGAACGCCATGGCGCCGCCCACCAGCGCCCGCAGGAACTGCAGGTGGTGGTGCCGGTTCACCTGCGCATCGTCCGCACGCCAGTCCTGCGCATCCGATTCCTGCGCTTTGCAGGCATGGCGGCGGCGGTGACCCAGCCGCTTCGGACGTATAGCGGCGACATTCCGCTTTCCAGCCCCGAATGGACGGCCATCGATCTGATCCGGTTCCAGAAGCACTATGGGAGCTTGGACGCCGCCGCCACGGTGCTGACCGAGTTGGCCGAATCCCTGGATGCCAGACGTCTGGCCGAGGCCGCGCGTCAGGAGCCCTGCACCGCGTTGCTCCAGCGTCTCGGCTGGATGCTCGACGCCTTGAAGTTCAAGTCCTTGACCGGACCTCTCCATGCCGAGGTGTCCCGCAGACACGCGGGGTACGTCTTGCTGAATTCAGCCCTGAAGGAACGCGCCGGGCCCCGCGAGGCGCGCTGGAATGTCATCGTCAATGAAGTGCCGGAGAGTGAACTGTGATTGCAGGAAGATCAGCGCATCACCGGGGACGAGTTCAGGACGAACCTGGCCGCAAAACTGGGGCACCCCGGATTTGCCGAGGACTGCGAGCCCTTGCTGCGGCCGGGCACGGTGTTCGATCCCGCAGCCGATTCGAAGCTGGTGGAAAAGCGGCTGCTATCGCTCCTGCCCCTCACGCAGCATTCCGGAAGATCGTCAATCGCGTGAAATCCCAAGGGACGGACCTGCCGTTCCTCCTGATGGGCGAAACGGCGGAAAGATAAACTGGAACGCGCCTGAAAAAGGCGGATCGGCTTCCGGAGAACTGTTGGCGAATATCGGCACGTGGGCGCTGATGCTGGCTCAGGGCGGCGATTGAAGGGACAACGGGCTTGCGGTGCAAGACCCCAGGGGACGGACCTAGACAAGGATTCCTTGTCCCCGAGCATTCCTGGCGTGCTCCATTATGGGACCAGTAAATCCGGGAAGGCGGCGTCGATCTGCTCGATAAGAAACCGGGCGAAACTTCGGAAGCGCGGATCGGCCGGCGGCGGGACGAGCGGTCTGGCGAGATTGGCTTTCAGGCGCGAGAGGGATTCGCGGGTGATGAAGTCGGGCGACAAATCGCCTTTGCGGTAACCGGGAAAAACGGAGTCATAGAGTTTCTTGTAGTCATTCGAGTGAAGCGGCGCGGCCACATGGGCCGGGTCAAAGGCGGAGTGCCAGCGTGCGATGGCGGCATCGTCCAGATGCAGTGCCAGAAAATCCTCGAAGTTGTGAAACGAGAAGACGAAGTCGGGAATGCCAGCGGGTTTGCCTAGATAACTCTCGCGATTCTTACGCTCGCGGGCTGAGCCTTTCCGTACGTAGATATCGTCGTCCACCCAGACCTCAATCGGGGGGTGCTTCTTGAGTTTAGATTGGTCTTTGTAGCATTTGACCACGTCTTTGTAAAAGCCGCCGCCCTGTTCTGATCCATCCCTACCAGAGGGAAGCAGGGGGATAAATCGCAGGGGCACAGGCCATGCCAACGTTTGGTTGTCCAGGAAGCTCTGCAGCCGTTGCAGGTAGGCGCGTTCCGAGCGGCCCTCGCAGACCATGATGAATGACGGCATGGGAGCTCCTCAGATGGCGGGGTGTGGGATGCCCGAATAGAAGCCATCCAGATACTGTTTGCGGAAGTTGGTCACGTTGCGCACGTCCAGGCCTTCCTCCTTAAAGTCAACCAAGCGCCGGACGAGCGTGCCGGCCGGGGGCGTCTTGCGGACAATGGCCACCTCGCCCAGGCGGAGAATGGAATTGTCGAGAATGTCCGTGTTGTGTGTGGTGAAAACGAGTTGAGCTCCTTCTTGATTGTAGCGCTTGTCCTTGAACATGCGGATCAGTTCCTTGACCAGTAATGGATGCAGCGAGTTTTCGAGTTCATCGACAAACAACGCTTTTCCGCCCTTGAGACAGGCGAGCATCACGCCGACCAAGCTCGCAACACGTTGCGTCCCCTCCGACTCTTCGGCCACGAAGCTGAACTCGACGGGCACCCCGCGCAGGTTGTTGTGGACGCTGCGGATATCCACCACCTCCACCTGTTTCTCGGCAGGCAGCATCCGGACGAGGCACCCTTTTGGCAGGGCGAGGTTCTCATCCGTTTGTGCAAACACGCTCTGACTGACGGAAATCGAACGGATGTCGATGTCCAGCATGCGGACAATCGCGACGATCTCAGCCAGGGCGGCTGTGCGGTCTCCGTCATGGAAGGGGCTCAGCAGATCCAACGCCTTAGGCAGCGGTATATCGTTGTCGGCGAGGACGACGAAGCCGGTGTCAATGGCGTCGAACATGCGTTTCAGATCGGCGTTCAGGCCGGCATAATTCTGAGCGACCCGCTTCAGGAAGCAGGTTGTCTGATGGCCCTTGCCGTCGGAACATTCGACGTCCAGAATGGATTGCAGGCGTTCCTGCGGATAGCCTTCCGCGCGGATGGCGGACGAGAAGACCCCTTTCTGGCCGTTGATGCCATAGAGCGGGGCGTCGTTCTTCGTCAAGGACTCCTGTCGAATTTCCACACCGTTGTATTCGAGCCGGTAGACGAACACGTCGCCACCGAGGATGGCGGTCAGCTCGAACAACGTGGTGTCCTGCTCATCATGGAGCTTGTTGGGCTCGAAGTACTCTGTGGCGGGGGTGTCCTTGCCTGTCACGGCACGCCGCAACGTGTGCATGGCTTTAACGATGTTGGTCTTGCCGGAGGCATTGGCGCCGAAGATGGCCAAGCAAGGCACCAAACGGTTATCGGAAGCACCGACATCCAGAAACGGCAGGGTGTCCCAGTTTTTGTAGCCATTGGGCGCCTTGCCTTCGGTGAAGCGGAAATCGAGGGTCATGTCGAGGATTGACCGGAAATTCTTGATTTTGAACTGCGCGATCATTTGTATAACGCCCTCCTTGCGTGTAAAAAGTGGGGTTCATTGTTTCATTTCGCGGCGTATCCGTCAACATAAACAATAAAACTGTTTATCTGTCATCGTTCGACCGGTGTTCCGCGTGGCCCAGGTCTTTGCTCAGCTCGGCGTCCAGGCGGCGGATGTAGGCGTTGATGGCGACCTTGCGGTTGAACTATTTTTCCGCCCGGAGTTGCTTCTGCAGCCGGGCGAGCTTGAGGCGGGTCTGGCGGACGCGGCTATCACGCTCCAGAAGGTCGGAGAAGGATTCGGTCTGGCGATGAAATCCCAAGGGACGGACCTTCCGTTTTTCTCAAGCGCGTGAAATCCAAGGGACGGACCTTCCGTGCCTCCTGATGGGCGAAACGGCGGAAAGATAAACTGGAACGCGCCTGAAAACGGCGGATCGGCTGCCGGAGAACTGTTGGCGACTATCGGCACGTGGGCGCTGATGCTGGCTCAGGACGGCGATTCACTCTAGTGGCCAAATGCGCTCATGATCGAAGCGTGTTTCGATCACTTGGGGATTTACGCCAAAATGTGGCGCGATTGATTTTGCGACAAACGCACGCGCACCTTCGATCTCACGCCAGCGTGGTTCGGCAGCGGACATGCGTTTTTGGACCGCGTCATATTCTGCTAACAGAATTTCGGACGGCACGAGAAACCGGCCGGCGAATTCGTTGGCTTGGTCTTCGATGCGGCCGCTGCGCCGATGGTCGAGTATCCACCGCTTGAACGTGACGAAGTCCGAAAAACTCACATCGGCCATGACTGCCTGATGCATGACATGGTGCCCCAACTCGTGAGCGATGGAAAAACGCAATCGCTTTTCACTCCAGCGGTCATGGCGATCCCATCCTTCCAACGCGTCCTTGTCCACGTATATCGCCTTCCCGCCCGGCACGATGGCGGCATCCATTTGCAGGTCCGCAAAAAGGTTGGGGATATCGATCACGTCGAAACCCAAGGCGACGTCAACGATATAGAGGACGTCGATGGGCGGCAGATTGTTGCCGACCAGCTCACGCGAGGCGCGAAACGCGTCGGCCTGCTTCCAAATCTCTTCGTTTTCAATGAAGGGTATATTCATGTCCGATCCGGCGAATGAGCTTCACGCACCCGCTCGATAAAGTCGTCGAGCTGTTCTTCCGTCAATTCCGCTCCGCGCACCGTACGCAGAAAGACCGGCAGTTTGCTGATGAGTGCCGCGTCGCTCATCACCTCTCGGGGAATATTCCCGCGACTGACCTCGGCCTGATACATGAAGTCGCGCCATGCGTCAGCGCCTTGTTCGAGTCCCAAAAACCGCGCCCACCGGGCCAACGTCGCCTCTTCCTTCGGGGGTGGGCTCACGTTCCGCTCGACCTTGCTCCAGTTGCTAGGGTCCAGTCCGTGCTCGTTGCAGAACTGCCGCAACGTCTTCTGTTGCGCAATTCGCATATTCTTGACCGTCTCTCCAAAGTTCATGACTATCGCCTCCTTAAGCGTTGTGGTTCACTATACACCACATGTGGTATGATGTCAACCACGATTCCTCACCAAAGGACAGTCTGAGATGTTTGTCCCCGAGATGTTATGTTGCTATCGAGATCCAAATCGGTATCGGGACCGAAATCGACGAGAAAGCAAGGAAATCGACCCCGATAGCGATTTCGATTTCGACTGTACGGATGTGCCATAATTAGAATTGCTGAATAGACACCGATTCCCTGAGAGAGTCCAGAGGTGTGACGGTGTTGTTAATCAGACCCCTACGAGACATTAAAGTCATAGTCCGTCTGAATCGATCAACACCCGTCCGTGGCCATGCTCCTCCAACCACCAGTAAGTGAAGTGTTTTGAGAGCCAACTGGCGGCTCGTTCCGTCGTCAAATACTGTATCGTCGAAGCATAGATGATTGGGATGCCGAACTTTGCCTCGATCGCGTCCAAGGTGCCGCAGACGGCGTTAGGGTGAACGTCGGAGGGTATGCCGAATTGCGCAAAGCCTCCTTTTACGTCCTCAAGCGTCGCCTCGATCAGAATGGCCTTCCACCGAAAGCTGGAGAGCCGGGCACAGGCCGAAAGAAAACGCTGACGGGAGACCACGGTGCAGGCCACCACGTCCGCGATGCTTTTGAGAACGCGCGCGCGACCGGCCAGTGCAACACTTAGGGTTTTGAAAACGGCCACGCGGTGAAGTACACTTCCTTCATGTGGTAAACATGAAAGGAGACAAAGTGTCTTACACGCGCGTGACCGGTGAACAGC
>Ga0194113_10002326_pt1 | contig 26089 bp, 21 predicted proteins | sample TA2MahC200mmetaG_FD_146193 | JGI IMG/M metagenome (GOLD analysis project Ga0194113, IMG submission 146193) | Freshwater microbial communities from Lake Tanganyika, Tanzania - TA2015017 Mahale Deep Cast 200m | ecosystem: Environmental > Aquatic > Freshwater > Lake | place: Tanzania: Lake... | reverse complement strand
GCAGATGATCACGCTGAAAGCCGTCGGCGTGAACGAGCCCATGAAGACCCGGCTGAACTGGGACAGCAGCAAGATCGAAATCTGGACAGCGACAAATGGCGGGATTCAAGTCTTGAGCCCCACCAACTACTCCCCGGCATCGTCCATGCCCACGCAACTCTGGGTTAAGGGTGTTTCAGTCAGCGCCACCGGCCCCACAAAAGACGCCATTGGCAACTGGACGAACTGCGGCCCTGAACACATTACTCTGGAGGCCATCAACAACGGCGCCGATCCCACCACACCCGGGACGTACTATGACCGGGTTGCGTTCACGGTCTACCAGGTCGATTCCATCACAGTCACCCCCAAGAATGCATCAACCGGATATGTGTCTTCAGTTGGCGTGAGCATAGGCGCTGGCGGATTCGCCTCGGCCGCCCATCAGGCGGACGTGGAAATCAAGGTGTTGCCAGCGATGGCCAACATTTCGGTGGAGGTCAGTTTGGTCAATGGTCGAGGACATGAGGTTGGCCGGGATGCAAAATTGGAGATGGGGAGCTTGACCGCCACAGCGGATGTGGCTGCGGTGAAAGTAGCCACGGCCGCTGGGGGCGTCATTAGCGGCGTAATGACATCGAGCGATGTGCTGTCCGACGGCATTCTCAATCCGAAATGCACCATTCATACGATCCACGTGGATTCGGATGTCGCCTTTATCTGGGATACCGTGAGCGAGGAGGGCGAATGGACATTTTCTCCCGATGCATTGCCAGTGCCAGGGGTGCTGACTAATTTTCTGACCTTGCGTCATCACCGGGACGATACGACCAACGCACCTTCGGAACCCTTCGACAACCATGACATCACCTTCTTTGTGACCCAAGTGCAATTTTCCAGCAATGGTGTCCTGACAACGCTGGAGAATACTCCTGCTGCCCCCATGGACCTGAGTTCTTGGGCGTACTTCTCTTCCATGTCATATATCACCCCGTCCAATGGCCTGGTGGAAGCCCCCTTGATCGTGGAGGATAATCCGGCTTTGGAGAGCATACAAATTACCGCTTACGACTGGAGCGTTTGGCTGGCGTCCGCTGTTCCGCCCCCCCTGCGCCAGTGCCAATCGCTCCCGGTAGCCCAATCAATGGGGGTGGGGTTGCGTTAGCCAGCACCAAAGCCGCTGGTGCAGCCGCTCCTAATGATCCGGCCAACAGGGACATCCAGAGCGCGAACACCGAGCATCCGACTTCAACTATCATCAACCAAGGTAACTGGATTAAGCCATTTTTCGTTCGCATTCCCGGGCAAATACCTGTCACAACAAATATGCCATCGCTCACCGGGTATTATGGCGCGAATGTTGGAATATACTTGGGAACCAATGATGTGAGCGACGTGAGTGTAAAGGTTGTTCATTCAAACACCTCCCATCAAGTGGCTTCAGCCGGTGACGCCTGGTGGCATTGGACAAAGGGGCCTGTATTTCCAGCCCCAACCAATAACTATGCCAACTCCTTCAATGTATATTTCGCAGGCAACCCGACGCTGAATCGATTCGTCAATTATGTGGCTGTTCCCCACACGGCGGGTGTATTTCAATTGTCCTTAATAGTTGGAACGCAGACCGTGGACGTTGTAAACATCACGGCGGTGGATGCGCGCCTGTGTTTTCCGGGTCCGAGCGTTCCTGTAATCCTGACGAACAATGGCATACATACGGCCATTGTCCCCGTTGGAAGATCGGTGGATTGGAGTGTCACTCCTCCCAGTCTCAACATGCAATGGACGCAACCGCCGGTTACGCTCAGTTCGACAAGCCTTAGCGCCACGAACGAGACAGAAGGGCTGTTACTCGGGGTTTATTCCAACAATCTGATCTGTACGTCTTTTAAGGTCGTTGCAAATGTTTCGGGTTCTGGTTATCTATGGTCTAAACAGCCACTCCCGACCGATCCTGCCGGACCTCAGATCGGGCGGAGAGGCGAACTTGTCGACCCCTGGTATATGATCTGTCCGGACGTGAAGATCGCGAAACCATCCGGCCCGTTACCGGCGGACGGCGAAGCCGGAGCCGGCGCTGACATCGCCACGCATCCGCTGTACGTCTTTGATCATGCGAACCCCGGCCAGTGCAAAGTCACGGTCGAGACTTCCCGTCTGCTAGGTCTGGCTCCCGCCACCCGGCAGTTGGTCTGGGATCGGCTGATTTGGCGGATGCCGGCGGTCGGCAATGTGACACCCCTGACGAATGCCTGCGCGCCGGTGCCTAACCAGCCGTGGGCCACCAACTTCCTGTACGCCACCATGCCTAACAACAACAGCGCTTTTGGTAACACCAACGTCTGGCTCGGATTCACCCAGCGCGTCGACTGGTGCTGGAGCACGAATGTCCAGTTCCGCTTCGCCCGCACCGGAACCAATGCCGCCGCCAGAGTGATCGCGGCGGGTACACTCGCGCCCGCTTACGTCGCCGCCGGCAACCCCAACTGGTACGTCTACTGGCAGCAGGTGGCGAATGGGTTTTCAGGTAGCGGGAGTGGGCCATTCGGGCCGCAGACAACGAAGATGTATTACAACAGCGCCATTGTTGGGGATGGAGGTCAAGCGGGAGACTATGTGCCTACCGCGTGGTCTCCGACATGGAAGGATCAGATACGTATTTTCGATACGAATAGTGCAAATATTGTTGCGTGCATTAAGACAATTCACCACGAGAACGGACATCACCAGTCGCATGATCTGTCGCCAAGTCAGGGTGGTTTTGGGACGGGATCGGGGATTGTGTGGACCTGGGAAAGCGATAGAGATGTTGATTTCATTAATGACCTCTGGGAGACGAACGCGGCCCCTGGGTATTTACTGGGGTTCCGCATTACCTCGTATACAAATACTGCAGCCGTCAGTTCCAACCAAGTCTGGCGCGGCAATTGGGATCACGGGTGGACGAATGCCACGGGATACGGAAGTTGTACGAATCCGCCGCCTTACCCTGATCCCGGGCCCTACTGTAACCCAGACGGCTATAATCCGGATACGGGTAGCGGGCTCTGCGTTCGGAACGAAAGTCACGTATTCGAGAGGGCTGAACCGATCCGTCTGAAGGACTGGTCTTTCAAGGGGCCGTGAGCCCCCAGCACCGATAATGGAGCTATTTATGAAACTATATTTAGGAGTGGTGTTGGCGATTGTAGGCTGTGTGGTTGCGGTTATAGGGGGGCGTATGTACTATTCGCAACACTACCTGCCGATTCGAGCTGTGCAGATGATCGTGCGATTACTGGACGAGGGAACCAGGGATAGTGTAAACCGAGGGGCAATGCTGGTAACGGGCAGGACGGTTGTACGATATCCGGATGGGACCGAAGGGATGGAATCTGATCCCAATAGACCTAAAATAGTGGGCGAGGGTGCGAAGAAAGTGAAGCAATCCTTGTTGCGAGCCATGGAAAAGGAGACCGATCCGGTCACGCTGCGTTGTTTACTTATTTGCGTGGGTACTTCAGCAGAAGAGGGCACAATTGTTTTTCGCGACGAGAAGGAGTGGACCATCATAGCGGCTGCGGCAAAGCGACAGAATGCGGATCCTTTGCAACCGGTGCATTTCTTCGTAACAAAAGACACTAACGGCGTGACCGTGTTGGGCTTGGGTTCAACGCTCGCAATACCGTAATCGGTCAACTCGTTGATGCTTTGTGTGATAAGGCGTTAGTTGTGGGAAGCGCTTTGATCTCGCCAAGACGCAAAGTACGCAAAGGAATGGATTCTGGAGCCTCTTGGCGATCTTGGCGTCTTTGCGAGAAAAAATGCGAGCCGGACACCGAGGTTCCTTGCGGCGGTGGCTTTCGGGAATGCTCTCCTACACATCATCCTCAACACACACCATGAAACATAATCGCCTTCTACCATTCGTATTGTAAGCGGCGTACCTTTGACAGACTAGCCGTGTTTTGAGCGCCGTGCTATAACACCGGCATGAACACACAAATCGCGAAGACGGACAAGCTTGGGCGCAAGCGTTATCTCGAAAGCGAGCGCCGGGAACTGATACGCCAATACCGCGGGAGCGGAATAACGCAGGCGGCGTTCTGCCGGGCCAACGGACTGAAGGCCGTGACGCTTTCGAAGTGGCTGCGTGCGCGTGGCGAGCGGGGGCGGAGCCTCAGCGCAGGCGGGTTCGCCGAGGTCGAGATCCAGCCGCCGGTCGTCAGCGACTTGGCGGTGGAAGTCATCCGTCCCGACGGGAGGGTGTTCCGCTTCAGAAACCTCCGGGCGACCGGAGACCATGCCGCGTTCATCCGCCGGGTGGCGTCATGCTGAACGTCACGGGCGGGCTCAAGGTCTATCTGGCGGTCGAGCCGGCGGACATGCGAAAAGGTTTCGGCGGGCTGTACGCGCTGGCGTCGGAGAAGATGAGGGAGGACCCACGTCAGGGGGCGCTGTTCGTCTTCACGAACAGGGACAGGAACCGGGTCAAGCTGCTGCACTTCGACGGCACCGGCCTGTGGGTCTGCGTCAAGCGGCTTGAGAAGGGCACGTTCTCCTGGCCGGCCGGGGTGGACGTCGAAAACGGCAAGCTGAGGCTGGGGGCCGAGGCTTTGGCGCTGCTCTTGGACGGGGTGGATCTCAAGGGCGCGAGGATGAGGCCGTGGTATCAGCGTGAATGACATAAAAAGCCAATAAAATCGCTATTTTTACGCATTTTACCGTAGCGTTTTTTCAGACGTTCTGCTATAATACGCAGCAGTGAAAGATGAGACCATCACACTATCGAAAGAAGAGTACGGGAAGCTGCTTGAGCTCGCCCGCCTACTCGCGGTCCTCGTCACTGAAAACGGGCGGCTCGTCTCCGAAAACGAACGGCTCGGGGCGGAGAACAAGCTTCTGCGCGACAAGGTCGACCTGCTCATCAGGCGCGTGTTCGGCAGCTCCAGCGAGAAGCTTGACTCCAACCAGATGCTGCTGGAGTTGGGCGCTGGCGAGGAGCCGGGCTTCGACGAGGAGCCCGCCGCAGGAGAGGACGCGGTGCCCGCCCCCAGGAAAAAGCGCACGGCCAAACGGGACCGCCTGCCCGACGATCTGCCGGAAGAGCGGACCGTCATCGACCCGCCTGAGGTCACGGCCTGCCCGGAAGAGTGGCGCCTGATCGGTTCCGAGGAGACCGTTAAACTCGACGTCGAGCCGATGCGCTTCAAGAAGGTCGTCATCGAGCGCCGCAAATACGTGCGCCGGGCCGGTGGCGGAGCGCCCATCGTCGCGCCCGCCCCCGAACAGCTCATCCCCGGCAGCTTCGCCTCCGCGTCGCTGCTCGCCCATATCAACACCGGCAAGTTCGCCGACCACCAGCCGCTGTACCGGCAGGAGCAGATCTACGCTCGGGAAGGTATCCTCCTTTCGCGCAAGACGATGTGCGTCTGGGTCTGGAGGACGGCGAACTGGCTGCGGGTCATTTACGAACAGCTTCGGCTGGAGGTCCTGGAGGCAGATTACCTTCAGGTCGACGAAACCCCGGTCGGATATATCTGCCCGGGGCACGGTAAAACCAAGAAAGGCTACCTCTGGGTCTATCTGGCCCCGGGCCGGGGCGTGTACTTCGAGTGGCACGCGGGCCGCGGCGCGAAATGCCTTGAGGACATGCTCGGCTGCTTCGACGGGACCGTTCAGACCGACGGCTACATCGCGTACGAGAGCCACAACAAGGCGCGCCCAGAGGGCGGCAAGCTCAAGCTCGGCAACTGCTGGGCGCACGCCCGCCGCGGCTTCCACAAGGCGCAGGACGAGTCGGCCCTCGCCAAGGCCGTGCTCACGGACATCCAGTCGCTTTACAGGGTCGAGGCGGAACTGAGGGAATCCGGGGCCGACGCGCAACAGCGCGAAGCCCGGCGCAGGGCCGAAAGCGCGCCCATGCTCACCGCGCTGAAAAGCAAGCTCGAAGCCCAGCGCCCGCACCACCTCCCCCAAAGCCTGACCGGCAAAGCGATCTCCTACGCGCTGGACCGCTGGGAAGGACTAACGATGTATGTCGGCAACGGGGAAATGGAGATCGACAACAACCTCGTCGAGAACGCGATCCGGCCCAGCGCGATCGGAAAAAAGAACTGGCTGTTCTTCGGCTCCGAAAGCGGCGGCTGGCAGAACGCCGTGATGTACACGGTCGTTCAGAACTGCAAGATGCACGGGATCAACCCTGAAGAGTACCTCAAGGACGTGCTCAGTCGCCTGCCGCACATCAAGGCCGACGAGGCTCGAAAACTCACCCCGGCTAAGTGGCTGGCGGCGCGGACGTCGGCATCACGTATCGCCTGATCCCGCCGTGTCAAGACGGTCAAAGTTAAGCCGCTTACGATCATGAAACACACAGATCGTTATCTGGCTTATGTGGGGGTGCTTTGCGGGCTGGGGGCGCTGGCGCTGGCGATTCACGAGCGGGGGCCAGCGGCGGCGACAGCGGATGCGGAGGCCTCGCCCCTCCGTTCGGCTGTTGAGGCGCTGGCCCCCACCCATGGACCGGTGCCCTCGACGGTGGTGGCGAGCAGGCTGCGGCAGGATTTGAGGCTGGAAGAGACGCAGGCCGCCACGCTGGAGCAGGTGATGGAGACGTGTGACGCGGACTTACGAAGCGCGCAGCAGCAATCCGACGCGCTGTGGCGCAGTCGCTTGGACCAGCGGGCGCGGCGTGATGCCTATGACGCATTGACCGCTATTCTGACGCGCGAACAACAGACAGACTTCAAGGCGTGGCTGCAGGTGCCTGCGCACACGAACATGGCAGGCTGGTTCGCATGTCCCACGGATTGTGGGTGCGGAGGGAGTTGATATGCCGAAGACGGAAACGAATCAGCCACGCCAGAAGCCGGATCGCGTGGTCCTTGCGCTGGTGGCGCTGACGTGTGGGCTTGTGGCGGCGGCTGTCATCATACGACGGGCACCGCGCGAGCGGACTGCCACAGCGTCTGCTTCTCCTGCCACGCGCCCTGCGGTCGAGGGTGCGCCCGCGTCGGTGAATCGGCCTGAGCCGTCGAAACAGGAGGCGCCCGACACGGGGGCGGGCGTTCGATCCCACCCGGTCTACACGAATGTCAGCCCCATGCTGAAGAATTTTGCGGATCGGACCTCAAAAGAGCGGGTGACTCCCGATTTTGAGGCGCGGGTGGAGCGGGTTCAGAGTGAGGCGGACATGGCGGCTGTAGTCGCGATTCTCAAGGACACCACCGATTCCGATACCGTTCGCAATGAGGCCTCCAAACTGCTGGCCCGATCGGGTTATCCGCAGTTGATAGCGGACCTCATCGCCATTCTCATGGACCCGGCGGAAGGGTCGCGCTTCCGGTCATTCTGTGTCCAGGCTCTCTCAGAGAACCACGCGGCGGCGGACGACCAGCAGAAGCAGCTCGTGGAGACGGTGCTTCAGGAGCGGTTGGGCGATCCGGATGTGGCGGTTCAACGCGAAGCCTTGCTGGGGCTGGTGCGGCTGGGGCATCCGGCGGGCAAGAAGACGGCGGAACACTGGCTGACGGATCCAGCGGCCAGCAACCTTCGGGACCTGGCGATCCGCTGCATGGCCACGCTGAATCTGCGGGAAAGCATCCCGGAGATTCGGGGGTATCTGCGTGACACGAACGAGGTCATCCGGATCGCCGCCATCGTCGCGCTGAGCGAGTGGGGAGATCTCGAAAGCCGAAGCGCCTTTGAAGAGGCGTCCCGCTTCCCGCACGAACGGATCCAGCGCGCAGGCAAGGTCGCCCTTGCCAAACTCGACCGGCTGGAAAAAGCTCCTGCCGCCCAGCCCGCCCCGTAGCGCATGAGAAAAGCTGAAAACGGAAAGCTGAAAGGGTCTGTGTCCGGAAATGCGCGAAGCGCGAGGTAGGGCGCGGCGTCCCTGCCGCGCCGCGTGATCATGATGAATGCCACAGGGAATGCGCGTGTGTGGGTATGTGGGTGTGTGTGTTTGTGGGTGCGTGTGTCTGCGCACCGCGCGGGTAGGGCGTCGGCGTCTCGCCGCGCCGCGTGATCATGATTAATGCCACAGGGAATGCGCGTGTGTGGGTATGTGAATCGGGGTCGGGGTCGATATCGGTATCGGGGTCGAATAACACAGGCGGTTAAGCGTATCCGAGTAAGGGTGGCGGCTACGTGTGGGCGCCGATCATGAAGCGGACGGTTTTCAGATCGCTGTCTTTGGAGCTGCCGCCGACGAGGAGTTCGAAAGCACCAGGCTCGACGACCCGTTCGCAGCGAGCGTTGAGGATGGCAAAGCGCTCGCCGGGGATCTCGAAGGTGATGCGCCTGCTCTCGCCCGACTTCAGGGCGACCTTACGGAAGGCGACCAGATTCTTGCGCGGCCAGGTCACGGAGGAGACCACGTCGCGCATATAGACCTGCACCGTCTCGACGCCGTCGCGATCACCGGTGTTGCGGACCTCGACGGAGAGTCTGACCGTCTCGCCGGGCGCGTAGGACGCCTGTGAGACTTCCGTGCCGTAGTAGCCGAAGGTGGTGTACGTGAGGCCGAAGCCGAAGGGGTAGAGTCCGAAGAACCCCTTCCCGGGGAGGTCGGGGTAGTCCTGGTGGTGCGCGCCCGCCGTCTGGTTATAGAAGACCGGCTGCTGGCCGACGTGGCAGGGGAAGGAGAGGGTCAGGCGGCCCTGCGGGGCGACGCTGCCGGCGATGATCTTGGCAAGCGCCACGCCGCCCTCCATCCCGGGGTTGAAGGCACACAGGACGGCGTCGGCTTTGGCGTCGACCTCGGGGATGGCCAGCGGCTTGGAGGCGATGAAGACCACCACCAGCGGCGTGCCGGTCGCGGCCAAGGCCTCGACGAGCGCCTTCTGGCCACCTTGGAGTTCGAGCGTCGCTGTGCTCTTGCATTCGCCCGTGCAGTGCAACTGGTCGCCCAAGGCGAGCACCACCACGTCGGACGCCTCCGCCAGGCGCACGGCTTGGGCGATCTTGTGCAGGCCCGGCTCGCGGACGCCGCAACCGGCCGCGTAGCGAACTTCGGCATCGGCACCGAACTGGGCGATGAGGCCGTCCAGCAGCGTCTTGGTTATAGCGCGGTCGTGCTTGCGCATCCGGCCCTGGCCCTGGCCCGCGCCGAGCGACCAGTCGCCCAGTTGTTCGAGGTCGTTGTCGGCGTTGGGCCCGATCACAGCGATGGTGCGGGTGATGTCGCGCCGCAATGGCAGGATGCCGGTGTTCTTGAGCAGCACGGCCGACTCCTCGGCGGCCTGCAGGGCGAGGGCGCGGTGAGCGTTGCAGCCGATCACGGCCTTGGCCTTGGCCTTGTCCATGCGGCGGGGATTCTCGAAAAGGCCCAGCCTGAACTTCAGGCGGAGGATGCGGGCGACCGCCTCGTCGACGAGCGCCGCCGGGATCGCGCCGGACTCCAGCCCGCGCAGTGCCGCCTCGTAGAACTCTGGAGTCGTCATGATCATGTCATTACCGGCGTGGACGGCGCGGGTCGTGGCCTCGTCGAAATCGGCGGCGACGAACTGCTCCCGGATCATGCGGCTGACGTTGGCCCAGTCGGTCACGACCAGCGCGTCGGAGCGCCACTCGTGGCGCAGAACCGTGCGCAGCAGCCACGGGTTGCAGGTGCAGGGGGTGCCGTCGATCACCTGATAGGCGGTCATGTAGGTGGCGCAGCCGGCCTTGGCGGCCTCGGCGAACGGCGGCAGGAAGAGGCTGCGCATCTTGCGCTCGGAGTGGTCCGACTCCGACGCCTCACGGCCGCCCTGGGTGTCGCCGTAGCCGGCGTAGTGCTTGGCGCAGGCCGCGACCGACTCCGGGTGCGCCAGGTCGTCGCCCTGGTAGCCGCGGACCATGGCCGCGCCGAAAAGCCCGATCAGATAGGGATCCTCGCCGAAAGTCTCGTCGACGCGTCCCCAGCGGAGGTCGCGCGGCAGGCAGAGAACTGGGCTGAAGGTCCAGGCGCAGCAGGTATAGGCCATCTCCCGGGCCGTGGCGCGAGCCACGCGCTGGCACAATGCTTCGTCCCAGGCGCAAGCGAGCGCCAATGCGCTGGGGAAAATCGTGGCGTTGTGCTGCATCGAGTGGCCGTGGATGGCGTCGATCGCCACCAGCAGCGGGATGCCGAGGCGAGTCTGCTCGCACGCCAGACGCTGCAGCTCGTCGGCATCCTCGTCCACGCCGCAGAGGATGCTTCCGAGCCCCTTGGCGACCACGGCCTCGCGCAGGTCACCGAACACCGGCCACTGGCACATCTGGCCTACTTTCTCAGCAGGGGTCATGCGGTCCAACAAGTCGGTCACCCGAGCGTCGAGGGAGAGGACAGGATCTCGGAAGGGGAGGGGATCGGTGGGTTTTACGGGGGGTCGCTTGGTTGCCATGGCGGTCTCTTTCGTTGGAGGTGTCACACGAAAACGCCGCAAGTATACCACCACGCCGCCCGCTTGTCCCGCCCGGCCATCGTTACGTTGGGTCAGATTGGCACCCCCGTTGACATCCCCCTGATCCGCGCGGGCCTAACCGATCCCACCCAACCGCGCGGTGAAAATGGCTGGCGAGGCGGTGGAGAAGGTATGGGGCCAGTGTTTGAAGGACCGGTCAATGGACCTCTGATAGGCCTCTATCCAGTGTTTGTCAAGCGTGCCAAATTATGCTTTACTGGGGGTGTTCCGCAATTCAGTTGGATGGCGCATTATGAAATTGACAAAGATACCGGAAGACACCCTCTTGCCACTGCTTCGCGACTTATCTTTGCTGGTTGGTCAGGCGGGACTTTACGGCCCGACTCATAACGTGACGCTGGTTTCCGCGCGCGCCGCGTTTCCTGTGCTGGAACGGTTGGTCGGCGAGCATGGGGCGATCGAGATCACACTTCGAGATCGGACACTTCTGATCAACGGCGAGGTATCGAGTGCCGGAAGTGGCTTGGCCCGAAATCTGCCGGAACGGATGGTGCTCCACAAGGTCGAGGGGATCGCCTTTCTCTCGCCTGCAAACTGGGACGAGTTTCTAAAGTTTGTGACGCTGTTCGGCACGGGGCCCATGACTCTGGCCGCCGACGGCGGCTTCGAAAACGTGATGAAACTGGCCCACCTGCGTAGCGTGCAAGTGGTGAACGTGCAGTACCGTCGCATCACCGGTCCACAGGCCGCCACACCAGACCCGGGGCGTCCGACCAAACCGCGCGCCCCCCGTCGAACGAGCGCGAGAATCCTGGCTGACTTGCTGGGGCTATCCGCTCTTCCGGAGAAGAACGACGCAGCCGACGAGGGCATGCTCCCCGGCCAGACAGAAGAAGCCCGCCAAATGGCCATCGCCGTGCGTCGGCAGCGATCCGTCGCACTGGCGGCGATGCTCCGGCAAGCCGCCACGGTGCTGGAGCAGCACGACACCGTCATCGAAGACCGGAACGAGGATATCGTGGCGGCGTTCAATCAGATACGCGAGCTGCTTTCCTCCATGACGACGGATGCCGAGCAGGGAATCCGGTCGTTGGCCGGTCAGGTCAACGCCGACCGCAAAACCATTGCCAGCATCGAAAGTGCGGCGCGGCGCAACGGCATCGGACTGCAGCTTACCCGCGAGGAACTCGTGACGCGCTATGCCGAACTTAGCCAGGAGATCACCCAGCCGCTCACCGTTTCTTCCGGCGTGATCGAGATGCTCAATTCCGGATGCGCCGGGAATCTGACCCCATCTCAGCGCGAACTCGTGAAGATGGCGGCTGAGAGCGTCGAGCGGTCAACACCCTCGTCAACCATCTGATACAGATATCGGGCATGCCGGACACCCTCAAGCCGGACCCGCAGATTCTGAAAGAGGCCTACAGGGGTCCTGTCAGACTGTGAACTTTTTTCTCGGTCGCTTCGTTTAAGCGCATGGGTTATACTTTTTTCCGCCTGAACGGAGAGTGATCGTGATTATCGAGCCCCATATCCACATGTATTCGCGCACCACGGACGACTATCAGGCCCTATACGGCGCCGGAATACGGGTCTGCGTCGAACCGTCGTTCTGGCTGGGCAGTGACCGGCGCTACGCCGGGACGTTTTTCGACTACTTCAAGCTCGTCCTCGATTTCGAGACTGTGCGGGCGCGGCGGTTTGGCGTGGATCACTACGCTGCCATCGGCTACAATCCCAAAGAGGCCGGGAACACGAAGCTGGTCAACGAGGTCCTGGCCGGAATGGGCGAGTATCTCGATCATGAGAGGTGCGTGGCCCTCGGAGAAATCGGCTTCGACCGAATCAGCGACGCCGAGGAGTATGCCCTGCTGCGGCAGCTCGATATCGCGCAGGCCCGCAACCTGCCCGTGATTGTTCACCTGCCTCATGTCAACAAGCCTGAGGGCATCAAACGGACCGTGGCGTGTCTGCGCAAAGCCGGCATGGACGAACGCAGGGTCTACCTGGATCACAACACCGAGGAGACGATCGATCTGGCCATCAACGAAACCAGATGTTTCTGCGGCCTGACGGTCTATCCCTTCTCGAAACTAAACCCCGCGCGGGTCAGCGACATCGTCCGGCGCGTCGGCAGCGAGCGCATCATCGTTAGCGGTTCGGCGGATTGGGGCGTCTCCGATCCGTTGAGCCTGATCAAGGTGGTCGATCATATGCAGGCGGACGGTCACGACGAGCAGACCCTTCATCGCTTGGTCTTCGCCAACGCGATGGCGTTTTACTCCCAATCTCCGGCCTGGCGGCCCCGCTTCGATCTCGCGCCGGTCGATCCACGCGAGTTCCAGCGATGAGCGGTCCGGACCACTCCGCCCCGGTGCGGCACGCGGGGTGGGCGTTGCTGCGGCCGCCCAATCTGCTGACGGTGCCCGGTGACCCCGTGGCCGGCTTTCTGCTGGCTTCGGCGGCCGGTTTTTCGACGACGGCGCTGGAGTCCGGATGCGCCCTGTGGGGAGTTGTGATTCCCGCTTGGGCGCGCGCGGGCGTTGCGGCGGCATCCGCGCTGCTGATTTACGCGCACGGGCTGATTGGGAACGATCTCTTCGACCAAGCCGAGGATCGGCGCGAGCGGCCTGACCGGCCGCTCCCCTCGGGTGCAATCCGGCCGCGCACGGCGATTATTCTCTTTTTAATGACGGCTGCGGCGGGCATCGCGGTCGCGGGGTTCAACGGTTGGGCCGGCTTGGGCACCGTGGCGCTTTTGACAGCGACCGTGCTGCTGTACAACAGCGTGATGAAGCGCTTCCGAATCCTCGGTCCATTATTCATGGGCGGCTGCCGGGCGCTGAGCCTGTTGACGGGCGCTGTCGCGGCCGGATGGCGGGGTGAGCTGTCGGCGCCCGTGATCGCGTCGGCCGGGTTGCTCGGGCTTTACGTGGCCGCTGTGACGGCCATCGCCCGGAACGAGACCCGCGCGATGGAGCTGGGTGTTCGCCGCTGGCTGCCCGCTCTCGTTCTCGCGGCGGGATTTGGCGTCGTGGGCTGGGCCGCGCGTCGGGCGGGAATCGGGGCTTGGCCGTTGGCGTTCGCGCTCGGTGCGCCGATGGCCGTCTGGGCGGGTTTGGCCGGGCATCGTCTGGCCGGCCGGCCGACGCCGGGCGGGGTGCAGGGGGCCGTCGGCCGATGGCTGCGGGGCCTCCTGTTCATGCAGGTCTGCCTCGCCGCAATCGGCTGGGGCGGACTGGCCGTTCCGGGTGCGGTCGGTCTGACGCTCTGGGCCTTCCAGCGCCGTCTCGCTCGACGATTTTATTGCACATGATGAATGACGGATAACCGGAGTTTCGCCATGTCACCGTTCGGAAAAAAAGTGTTGATTATTCAAGTGGCCGCGCTGTCGCATGAGGCTTCGCGAGGCCTCGCTATCGGCCTCGACTTTCAGGCCGGGAAAACCGTTTTCCCGGCCGTGACCTGCACGGTCCAAGCGAGCTTCCGCACCGCCGCGCTGCCGGCGGAGCATGGCATGATCGCCAATGGGCGCTTCGACCGCACGTTACGCCGGGTCTCGCTCTGGGAACAATCATCGGCGCTGGTGGCCGGGGACAGCTTGTGGAGGGGATTCCGCAGCGCAGGCGGCACTGTGGCCCAGCTCTTCTGTCAGCAGAGCTTGGGCGGGGATGCCGACATCCTGCTCTCGCCCGCGCCGATCCACAAGAGCCATGGCGGAATGATTGAGGACTGCTACTGCCGCCCGGATGGCGTGTACCGGAAACTCTGCAGCCGCATCGGACGGCCCTTCCGGTTGCACCACTACTGGGGGCCGCTCGCATCAGCCAAGGTGGGCGACTGGATCGCCGCAGCCACCGCCGAGATCCTGGCCGATCCGATGCTGACCCCAGGGGTGTGCGTGACCTATCTGCCATCGCTGGACTACGATTTTCAACGCTACGGGCCCCATCATGCCAGAAGCAAGCGGGCGATCGAGACGCTGCAAGGGCAGTTGCGCGCGCTCCTGGCCGCCGCGCAAAAGAACGGTTATGAGACCGTGATTTTCGGCGACTATGCGATTGTCGATTGCACTGGAGCGGCGGTGCTGCCCAACCGCATCCTGCACGAGCACGGGCTGATGAAAACGCGCAACGTGAAGGGGCGACTCTATGCGGACTTTCACGCCTCGCGCGCCTTTGCGCTGGTGGATCACGAAGTGGCGCATATCCATGTTGCGGACCCCTCCGATATCGCGCGGGTCCGCGAGATCCTGCTTGCCGCCGACGGCGTGGAGCGGGTGCTGGATGCGGCGGCGCAAGCCGAGCTCGGTATGCGGCATGCGAATAGCGGCGAGCTGGTCGCCGTGGCCCGATCCGGACGCTGGTTCGCCTACCCCTGGTGGACGGATCTCCGGAACGCGCCGGACTATGCCGGTCATGTGGACATCCACAACAAACCCGGCTTCGATCCGTGTGAATTGTTCTTCTCGTGGTGTCCGCCCGGCGTGTGCCGCGACACGAGCCGCATTCGAGGCACGCACGGGCGTGTCGGCAAGGGTCGGGAAATAGCCATCGCCTCCACGATTCCCGCCTTGGCCGGTTCAGGCGGCATTGTCGAGCTGGCTTGCGGGGTGAGACGGTATCTGGAATCGGCATGAACGGCACGCGATCGGGGTATGCGAGGGAGAGCACGATGAGCGATCAGGTTGCGACAAGGTGTGACGATGTTTATCATCAACGGTTCACGGTCACGTTTGACTATCCCGTGCATTTCACCCGCGGCGTTTTCTCGCAGCAGAACGGCACGCTGAGGCGTGTGATCGGCCCACGAGGCGATGCGTCGGCTAACAGAATCTGGGTGTGCATCGACAGCGGCCTCGCCCGGGCCTGGCCGGATCTTGCGCAAACCGCCGAGGCTTATGTGCGCAGCCAGGCCGACAGCCTCGTGCAGGCGGGGCCGCCGGTGATCCTGCCCGGCGGCGAAGCGGCGAAGGAGGGCTGGGGGGCTGTCCACGATACGCTCGCGCTTATCGGGCGGCTGCGACTCGACCGCCACAGTTGCGTGATCGGCGTGGGCGGAGGGGCCATGCTCGACATGCTGGGGCTGGCCGTTTCGCTGGCGCATCGCGGGTTGAGATTTGTGCGCATCCCCACCACAACACTGGCGCAGTGCGACGCCGGCATCGGCGTCAAGAACGGTATTGACGATAACGGAACGAAAAACTTCGCGGGGACCTTCGCCCCGCCCTTCGGCGTCATCGCCGATTTCGATTTTCTCAGGACACTCGCGCCGCGTGACTGGATCGGCGGCCTGGCCGAGGCGTTCAAGGTGGCAATGATTCGAGATGCCCCGTTCTTCGATTACCTCTGCGATCACGCGCGCGCAGTCGCCGCGCGCGACGCTGCGACCCTGGAGGTGGTGATTCGGCGATGCGCCGCGCTGCACCTTGACCAGATCCGGCAGGGGGGCGACCCGTTTGAGACCGGATCGGCCCGTCCTCTGGATTTCGGGCACTGGTCCGCGCACCAGATCGAGTGCATGAGTCATTACCGCATCGGTCATGGCCAAGCCGTGGCGATCGGCCTCGCGATCGACGCCCACATCGCCATGCAGACCGGGCTGGTGGCTGACGGCGATTTCGCGCGCCTCGTGACGGGGCTGACCGATGGAGGCTTGCCGCTGTGGGATTCCTGCATCGAGGCGCGCAATGCGTCCGGGGAATTGCTCCTGCTGGCGGGGCTTGAACGCTTCCGCGAACATCTGGGCGGGGAGCTGAACATCACCTTGCCGGTCGGCATCGGGGCCAAACGGGAAGTGCATGTTTTGGACGCAGGTCACATCGAAACCGCGATTCATGCTTTAAGGATACCCTCATGAGAGTGCAGAGCAATCCCCCCCTCCACCTAACCTACTGTCTGAATGTCCATCCCGGCGAGACCTGGGAGGAAAACTTCGCCGCCGTGCGGGACCAGGCCCTGCGCATCAAACAGCTCGTGGGCAGACCCGGACCGTTCGGTCTGGGCTTGAGACTGAGCTGGACGGCCGCGCAGACCCTTGCCGTTCCCGCCCGGCTCGACGCGTTCCGAGCGTTCTGCCGTGCCAACGATCTTTACGTCTTCACCATCAACGGCTTTCCGTACGGCCGTTTTCATGGCGGGCCCGTGAAAACGAATGTCTACCGGCCGGACTGGCGGCAGCGCGAGCGGCTTGACTATACGAATCTGCTGACGGATCTTCTGGCGGCGCTGCTGCCCGAAGGGGTGCGCGGCACCATTTCCACCGTGCCCGGCTCGTACAAGCCGTGGATCACGACCCGCGCCGATGTCCAATCACTGGTGGCCAACATTGCCGATGCCGCCGCCCACGCGGCCGACACCCTGGCCAGCACGGGCAAGTCTATCGCAATCGCGCTCGAGCCCGAACCCGACTGCCTGATCGAGAACACCCATGAAACGATCCATTTCTTCACAGGGCCTTTGCGGGAATGGGGTATCGCCCACCTGCGCGCGCAGCGCGGGATGAGCGCGGAAGCCGCCGAGGCGACGCTGGCGCGGCATGTCGGCGTGTGTTTCGACACGGTTCATATGGCCGTCGCGTTCGAGGATCTGGCGGACAGTCTCGACCGCTTGAGCGCCGCCGGGGTGCCCGTGAGCAAGATTCACCTCGGCGCAGCGTTGGGCGTTCGCGACGGGGCGGATGCGCCTGCCGCCTTGCGGAACTTTTGCGAGGACGTCTATCTCCATCAGACGCGGCGGCAATCGCCTGACGGTTCCGAACAGGCGTTTGCCGATCTGCCCGAGGCGCTGGCCGCGCCCGTTCCTCCGGATGCGTGCTGGCGGGTACACTTCCACGTGCCGCTTTTCTTTGAGGGATCGGGCGATCTGCGCTCCACGCAGTCCCTGCTCACCCCGCGCTTTGCCCAGCTTGTCGCCGCAGGCGCCACAGAGCAAGTGGAGATGGAGACCTACACGTACGGCGTGCTTCCCCCCGATCTGGCGACCGGAGACTTGGCCGAATCCATCGCCCGCGAATACCGGTGGGTGTTGTCGCATCTCCTGGGCGGACGCCAGCCTGAGCTCACGTGACTAAGACCCGCTGGGCGGCTTCCCCGTCCGCCCCCACGAGTAGCCGCAGGGAGAATGGGGGGCGATGAGATCGCGGTCCGCAATATCCCGGGGATCAATAGGGAATTTGCTGCAATTCGATGTGCGAAAATGATACGATCGGCAAGCTGGCAGCCCCTTGTCCTCAAAATAGAAGATGCATTTCACGACCAGGCGGCAACACGCGCCACATCGCAGGCACGCACCTGATCGCTGCGCCAGGCTGGCGCGCACATAGCCCGGACGGAATACGTTCAGAAACAACCGGCGGGGCGTGCCCCAAAACAGTCTCAGTTTGGTCCAGATCCGCAACAGGATAGTAGATACGTTCATAAAACAATTTTTCTTAAAAACGGCATTTCACGCGACACAGGCACGCGCCTGCAGAGATCGCTCAGAAGAGACGCTTACGTGCGGGTAAGGATGTCAGAAGGGGCAGAAAGTGTCAAGTGCGCCAACGGTTCAGTTCCGATCACGCGGTGCAGATGGCCGCCTGAACGCTCATTTGAATCGTCGCGAAACAATGCGCTGCAATGAGTTGCAAGGGCCATTAATATGAATCAGAACGTGGACAAATGCGCTGAAATGTGTTTTACTGATGACACGTGTTTTCCAAGAGGCCGGGTGCCACTCAGAAAACACTGGGCGACGGAGCGTGTGAACGCTGCCCCCCACTCAATCTTATGAATGCCAGAAACCTCCACATTCTTCCCTCTCTGCTGGCCGCCGATTATGGATATCTTGCCGAGGCGTGCCGACTGGCTGAGGTGTCTGGAGCCGATGCCCTGCACCTCGATTTGATGGACGGCCATTTTGTGCCGAACATCAGCTTCGGCCCCGACATCGTCGCCATGGCGCGCCGGAACTGCAGCCTGCCCCTCAATGTCCATCTGATGTTCACGCATCCCGACCTGTATGCGGCGCGCGTCATCGCTGCCGGCGCCGATACGGTGCTCTTCCATGTGGAGGTGGACCGGCCGATCAGCGACCTGCTAGAAACAATCCGCGCGGCGGGGGTCCGGCCGGGTCTGACGCTCAATCCCGCCACGCCCGCCACGTCCGTCTTTCCCTATCTCGCCCGCTGCGGGCAGGTCCTGTGCATGACGGTCGAGCCGGGCTACGGCGGGCAGCCGTTCATGGAATCGGTTCTGTCCAAGATCACCGAGATCCGGTGCGAGGCCGACCGCATCGGCAACCCCGGTCTCTCCATCATGGTGGACGGTGGCGTGACGGTGCAGACCGCGCCGCGCTGCACGGCAGCCGGCGCCGACGCCCTCGTGGCTGGCAGCGCGCTCTACGGCGCGCCCGACATGGCCTCAGCCATTCGCGACATGCGTGCCGTTGCTGCTCCCCCGCAACAGCGGATCTTGGACCGGCGGGGGCGTGAAGGGAACGGCGCGCAATGAAGGCATGCGTTTGTTGCGCCACGCGGGGGTGCCCCGGCTTCAGGACTGTTGGCGCAGGCACAGGCCAGCCGCGACCTGGGCGGCTGTGGCAGCGCCAGCCAAGCGTTCGACGAGCGCCAGCGCAAATTCAAAGCTGGTGCCGGGCCCCTGACTGGTGATTACATTGCCGTCCGCAACGACCGGCGCCTGGGATGTGTAGCGGGTGCCTGCCAAACCCTTCTCGCAACCGGGGTAGCAGGTGAAGGCGTGGCCAGCGAGGATGCCGGCTGCGGCCAGCACGGCCGGGGCGGCGCAGATGGCGCCGATGGTCTTGCCCTGCGTGTGGAAGGCGCGTACGGCGTTGAGGACGCGCGTGTCGGCCTTAAGCCGTGCCGTTCCCGGCCCGCCGCCTGGCAGCACGAGCGCGTCGCAAGCGTCCAGATCGACCTCCTGCCACAGCGTCTCGGCGACGAGGACCACGTTGCGCGAGGCGGTGACGCTCCGGGTCTCGCCTGTCGCGGCGATTGTCACCGCAATCCCCGCGCGGCGCAGGAGGTCAATCACGACCACCGCTTCACTCTCTTCAAACCCCTCGGCCAGCGGCATCAGCACGTTCATGTCACACGTCCTTTTTCTTTCCACAGATCGGGATTTACTGCTCGCCGCAGGCCAAGATATCCAGCACCTCGTGAGTGGTTTTGGCGACGAGGAGTTTGGCGCGGCCTTCACGGTCGAGCGCGCGCATGACGGCGCCCACCAGCCGGGTATAGTCCGTGCTGACCGACGGGGGAACGAGGGTGAGCACCAGGATGTGGGAAGGGGCGCCGTCCAGAGACTCATACTCAACGCCAGCACGACTGATGCCCACCGCGCATACCAGACGGGACACCGCTTCGGTGCGGGCGTGGGGGAGGGCCACGCCATGCTCCATGCCGGTGGACATTTTGCGCTCGCGCGCCAACACTGCCGCTCGCGCGTCATCCATCGACGTCACCGCTCCACTGCGCGCGCAGAGCGCGAGCAGGCGCTCGATGACCTCTTCTTTGCTGCCCGATCCGATGTCCAGTGAGACGTTCTGCCATTGCAGGCAGGCGAGTGCAGGGGGCACCTTCCGTTTGCTGGAGGCGCTGCCCGTCGAGTTGGACGACAGCACCGCGAGCATCTCCTCCGAGGTGTCGCAGGTCAGCAGAGCCGCCCGCCCCTGATCGTTGAGCGTCTGGCTGATCAGCGAAATGAACTGGAGTTGCGGGGCGGAGACGTTTTGCGGGGCCAGAACGAGAATGACAATGCGCGTCGGCACGCCGTCCATCGAACCGAAGTCGATCCCTTCGGGTTTGAGCCCGATCGCGCAGACAAGCCGATCAACCGCATCGGTGCGCCCGTGCGGGATTGCAATGCCATGTTCCAGCCCTGTGGAGAGATTCTGTTCGCGAGCGAACACGGCGCGGCGGGCCTCATGCCGGTCGTGAATGAGGTCGTTCTCGTACAACACATCGAGGAGTTCCTCGATCGCCCCGGTCTTGGTGTCGGAGAGCAGCCGAGGACGGAGCACCTCAGGAGAAAGGAACGCGCGCAGCGTGTTGCCGGTGTCCGGCGGGCTGTCGGACGGCGTGAGCTGCAGTTGCCGTTGCAGCGCCACCGGATCGAGATCCCGCCGCACGTCACGCAAATTCTGCTCGATGCCGGCGGCAATCTCCACCATGACCGTGTTGATCAGATTGCGCTCGTGGGACGTGCACGTGAACACCAGCGTGGGGCCGGTCTGTTGGAGCGTGACGACAAAATCCTCGCGTGTAAACCGGTACAGACGCTCGCGGCGGTTGAGCACGTAAACCGAAAAACCGTCGCTCTCAAATACTTCGAGCAGACGACGGACAATCAACAGGGCGCTGTCGGCGGTGGTCATCACGAAGGAGATTCGCACCTGCTCGTCGAGGGTGAAGCCTTTGCAGAAGCCGGGTCCGCCGCGTTTGAAGACCGCCTCGGTCAGCTTGGGCAGGAGCAGTCCACTGACCACGAGCAGCACGACCAGCGCCACCAGCACGGGGGCGGGCATGATTCCGGCCGCGATCGCCAGCATCGCCATGGCGAGCGTTGCCTCGCCGCGGGGCATGGATACGATGCCCACACGCAAGCACCCTGCGGCTGTCAGCCGGGCCGGGAGCGCGGCCAGCCCACATGCGGTCAACTTGGCCACCAACGCAACGCCGACAAAGGCCAGCACAAACAACACAACCCGGTGATCGGCCAGCAGGCCCAGATTCACCTGCGTGCCCACCAGTGCGAAGCAAGCCGGAACCAGCGCCAGATGGACAAACTCAAATCGCTCATGAATGTAGTGTCGCAAATCGGTCGTGGAGAAGACGACGCCCATCACACACGCGCCCAGGAGCGGGGAGAGGCCGAAATAGCCGGTCAGTCCGGCTGCCACCAGCACACAGGCCGCCGTGGCGGCGATCGAACCGTGACCATTGCCGTCGCGCAGCGTCGACCGAGCCACCTTCCGCGCGATAAGCAGGCCGAGCGCGGCCAGCAGGCTTGCAGCCAGCACGACGCGCACCACGCCTGTCGCGATCATGGTATCCGTGGCCGGTCTTCCTGCCGCGACGGCTTCCACGACACCCGCGCCGACGGCCAGCAGCAGGATGCCGACGAGACCGTCAACCACCGCGCCGGAAAGCGACACCACCCCTTCGGGCGTCTCCAGTCGCTGCGTGCCGGCCAGCATCCGGGCCAGAATGCCGACGGAGGTGACGCTGGCTACCACGCCAGCGCCAAAGGGGCCTGGTTCGTACCAGGCCAGAATGCGGCCCTCGCCGAACAGCCAGGGGGAAACGGCTGCGGTCAGTCCCGAGACCGCCGCGAACGAGGCCACGCCGCCACTCACGCCGACCAGTGCGCCCGCCAGCGCATAGCGCCGGATCAGGCGAATGTCCGTGTCGAGGCCGATCAAGAAGACCAGCACGGTGAGCACGACCAGCACGAGGCCAAACAACGGGCTTTGACAGCTCAGGATCGCCCAAACGCCCTGCATGGGGCCGTCAGGAAAACCTGGGACAGCCACGCCGCCAAGCAGGTGGGGGCCGATGATCACGCCCGAGAGCAATTCGCCCAGCACGCTGGGCAGCCGCCACCGTTTGAACAGCATGCCGCCGAGACGCGCCGCCAGAACGAGCACACCGAGTTGCAAAATCAACACCGCCATCGGCTTGAGCGAAACCAAGGTCGAGGCCGATTCAGTCGTCTGCGCCCAAGCCTGATGGGCCTGCAGGACCAGCGCCAACGATACCCAATAGGTTGCTTTTCTCATGGGAACACTCCATCGTTTGCGCGCTACCGCCACGCGACAGGCAACTCCGCGATCACGCGATTCACCACCTGATCGAGCGTCAGATCCGAGGTGTCGATCCGCAGGACCCCTGGCGCGAGCACGAGTGGGGCCACGGCGCGAGTGCTGTCAATGTGGTCGCGGTTGAGGAGCGAAGCCCGGATTTCCTCCTCGGTCTGGGTGGCGATCCCCTTGGCGATTTCCTCGCGGTGGCGGCGGATCGCGCGGACCGAGGGGTCGGCGTCGAGATAGAAACGCGCCGGGGTGTCGGGGAAGACCACAGAGGTGATGTCGCGCCCCTCGACGATCAGATCGCCCAGCGTGCGCAGGGATCGCAACCACGCGGTCACTTTGTTCCGGACGGCCTTCACCCGCGCGACCGGGCTGGCATGGCGGTTGATCTCAGCGGAACGAATCGCATCGCCGGGGGCCTTGCCGTCCACATAAAAGGCGACGGTGCCGCCCTCGGCGCGAAAGGCGACATCCACGTCTGCGGCGCACGCGGCGACCGCCGCCTCGTTAGACGTGTCAATCCCGGCGCGCAGCGCCTGCCAGGTCATGATGCGGTACAGCGCGCCGGAATCGACGTGCAGAAAAGCCCGATCACGGCCCACGCGCTTGGAGACCGACGATTTTCCCGAGCCGGCAGGTCCATCAATGGCGATCACTCGGTTCATGGCGCGCTCCCGTCCTGCTCGGCGTCCGCCGGCGTCTCAAACACGGGCTCCGCGTCGGCACCGGGATCCCCGCGTGGGCCGAGAATCTCGCGCACGGCCGCCTGGAGGTCACGGTCATCTGCGGCCGCCTCGGCCGGCGCGTTCGCCGCAGTAACGCCTGTCTGTTCATCCGGCGTGTTCGGTGCCGCAGCAGGCGTTCCAACGGGTTTGTCCGGTTGGATCTTGCGGTGAACCGCCCGCCGTTCAGCGGGCCGTGAACGCTGCAAGGTGGGATCCAGCGCGTTGAGATCCGCCAGGTTCTTCAATCCGAAGTGTTCGAGAAACGAAGCCGTGGTGCCGTACAGGAAGGGGCGTCCGGGCAGGTCGCTACGGCCGACGATGCGCACGAGGTGCAGTTCCATCAGCGCCTTGATGATGTGGTCGACGGCGACGCCGCGGACCGCCTCGATCTCAGACTTGGCGATCGGCTGCCGGTAGGCAATGATGGCCAGCGTCTCGAGCGCCGGGCGCGACAAGCGGCCCGGACGGTCGGCCTTGAGCATGTGGCGCAGCCAACGCCCCGTACAGGCCTGTGTTTGGAATCGGAAGCCCTCGCTCTGTTCGACCAGTTCAATGCCCAGGCCGAGGCGCGCCAGATCTTTGGCAATCCCCTCGACGGCGTCGCGCACATCGCGTGGCGCGGCGTCGGCAAAGACGCGCGTCTGATCATCGAGGGCGCCCACCTCCTGCAGGCAGACGCGGATCGACTCGATGGTGAGGGGCCGATTGCTGCCGAAGATCAACGCGCCGACAACTTGCTGCAAGCTCGATGCCAGGGCCATGCCCGGTGTGTCAGGATTCGACATGCGCGCCACCTCCGATCACCGGCGGCGGCAACGCGCCGTCAGACGCGTCATCTGAAACCCCGGTGATGATGATTTCATGAAAGGCCGCCTGCTGGCGCAGCGCGATCTGGCGCAGCCGCAGGAGTTCCAGCAGCGCCAGAAAGGTGACGATCACCTCGCTCCGCAGCGACTCCGGGCGGAACAGCCGTGAAAACGCCACCTCCCGTCGCTGGCGAGTCAGGGCGATGATCGCCTCCATCTTGTCCGGCACCGACCAGAGGATCGGCTCGATATACCCGAACGGTTCGGCCGGCACCCGAAGCAGCACCTCCTGAAAGGCGGTCAGGAGATCGAACAGGCCGATGTCGGCCAACATCTGCGCGCCGTCTTCCTGTTCACTCGCCGGATCATCGCCGCCGTAGCTGAAGATCTCGCTCTGAAGCGCTTCGCGAACCTGCAACTGGGCCGCCGCATCCTTGAACTTCTTGTACTCGATGAGTTGGCGGACCAAGTCCAGGCGCGGATCGATCCACTCCTCGGCGCCATCCTCGGAATCGCTGCGCCGTTGCTCGACCGGCAGCAGCATGCGGCTCTTGATCATCAGGAGCGTGGCGGCCATGACCAGGAATTCGCCGGCGATCCCCAGGTCGAGCATCCGCATCACGCCCAAATACTCCATGTACTGCGTCGTGATGCGCTCGATCGGGATGTCGTAGATATCCAGCTCGTCGCGGCGAATCAGGTAAAGCAGGAGATCCAGAGGCCCTTCAAACACCTCCAGCTCCACTTTGTACTCGCCCTGCTGCAATGTTTCGAGTGTCATCACGTCGTTACTCCGGGCAGTCACAGGTTTTGCCGCTACGCAATTCCTACGGCGGCGCGGGCGCGGTCAAGTGTCTGACGCGCCTCGGCACGCGCTTTTTCGGCGCCGAGGCGGAGCACCCCCTCGACGTAGCCGCGATCAGCGGCCAGTTCGTCGCGCCGTTTGCGAAACGGGGCGAACGTCGCCTCGAACGCCTCGAACAGCGCCTTCTTGGCATGACCATAGCCCATGCCGCCCGCGCGGTAAAGCTGCGCCAGAGCGTCGCGATCCGTCTCGCACACAAAGAGCTTGTAAAGGGCGAAGATTGTGCAGGTGTCTGGATTTTTGGGCGCCTCCAGCGGCGTGCTGTCGGTGACAATCTTCATGATCCGGCCCCGGGTTTCCTTGAGGTCGCCGAACAGCTCGATCGTATTGCCGTAGCTTTTAGACATCTTCTGTCCGTCCAGGCCGGGCACAACGGCGACCTCGTCGGCAATCACAGGGTCGGGAATGGTGAAGACGGCGCCGAACTGGTTGTTGAACTTGATGGCGATGTCGCGGGTCACCTCGACATGCTGCTTCTGATCGCGGCCGACCGGGACGAGGTTGGACTGGTAGATCAGGATGTCGGCGGCCATCAGCACCGGATAGGCGAAGAGCGCGTGAGAGGGGGCAAAGCCCTTGGCAAGCTTGTCTTTGTAGGAATGGCAGCGTTCAAGCAAACCGACGGGGGTGACGGTGGAGAGGAGCCAGGCCAGCTCGTGAACTTCAGGCACATCGCTTTGGCGGAAAAAGACTGCGCGAGACGGATCGAGCCCGCAGGCGAGGAAGTCGATCGCCACATCGAGCGTCCCCTGCCGCAATTGCTCCGGATCGTCCACCGTCGTGAGGGCGTGGTAATTGGCGATGAACAGGTAGGCCTCGCCCTTTTCCTGCAACCGCAGCGCCGGCCGCATCATGCCGAAATAATTTCCCAGATGCAACTTGCCCGAAGGCTGAATTCCCGAAAGAATGCGCATGTCTTCTCCTCACTCCGCATGATCGGCCTGCACCGGGACACCCGGGCCCAGCTCAGCTCATCCGATGAAAAGCGACGGGTATATTACTCCAGAGACGCATAAGAGACAAGCGCCCGGATTCAGCAGCAGGTTCGGCGTGGCCGGAGGGCTAGGTAAAGAGCGGTAGCAGGGCGTCACGGACGCGGCGTTGAATGAGTCCGTTGGAGGCGAGCACGGCCAGGCGATACGATCCGTATTCACGGAGCACGTCGCAGACCCCGCCGGCCCGCTCAACGATCAATCCCGCAGCGGCGATGTCCCAGATGTAGACACCCGGTTCGAAATAGGCTTCGGCCTTACCGGAGGCAACGAGACACAGGTCGAGGGCCGCAGCGCCGGTGATTCGCGCGCGCTGGGCGAGGGCGGCGACGGCGCGCATGAAACGGAACGAGTGTTCGCCGAGATCGGCTTTGTCGGCTCCGGTATGAATGAGCGACAGATGCGGCTCGGAGAGGGTGGAGACGCGCAGGCGCACGCCATTGCACAGGGACGGGCCGTCGGAGGAGGCTTCGAAGAGCCATCCGAACTCGGGGGCGAAGACCGCGCCTGCAACGGAACGTCCATTCACTTGCGCGGCGACCGAG
>Ga0194113_10002324_pt1 | contig 26109 bp, 18 predicted proteins | sample TA2MahC200mmetaG_FD_146193 | JGI IMG/M metagenome (GOLD analysis project Ga0194113, IMG submission 146193) | Freshwater microbial communities from Lake Tanganyika, Tanzania - TA2015017 Mahale Deep Cast 200m | ecosystem: Environmental > Aquatic > Freshwater > Lake | place: Tanzania: Lake... | reverse complement strand
TAAATCCCAGGGGGTCTGGGGGACAGCGTCCACCAGGAAGGCCGCGCCATGCCCCAGCCAGCGGCCACGCCCAGCCTGCGGCCGTTCCCTTGATTGCCTCGATCAGACCTCCCTAAACTACCGTGGCGGCTCACATTGGCGCTAGGGGAATACGATACAGGGCAGGAGCGGGTGAAGGCGTTTCGGCTTTCCTCACCGCGGCTCAGAGCGCCGCTGCCGGAAGTCAACGTGCCGATGCATGAGAGCGCCCGTAGCCCCTGAATGGAACGCGGTGCCTGGGCCTGTCGGCGGCCGGGCTGGCGCTTGGGGAGGCCTGGACCGGCCACGATGGGAATGGGAAGCGGCCAAGAAGTTGGTTCTTGTTCTGGCAGTGCTGCTCACGCTGATCGCACTCGTGCTTGTGGTTCCGCTGCGGACGGCGGTCCAGATCGGGGCCGACGAAGGCTTCGAGTTGGCGAAGGCGACATTGGTGTTGGCGGGGCACGAGCTCTACACGGAGGTGTGGAACGATCAACCGCCGCTGCACACCTTCTTGGTGGCTTGGGTGCTGAAGCACATCTCGGGTTCGGTTGCGGCGCCGCGGTTAATGACGGTGACATTCAGCGCACTTCTGGTTCTAGCGGTGTTCTGCGTCGCCGCGCGGGTGAGCGGGCTGCGCGTGGCGTGGTTGGCCACCGCGTTCCTCATCGCCTCCCCGGGTTTCCTCGAGCTGAGTGCTTCCTGCATGCTCGAGCTATCAGCGGGCGGGCCAACTGCTCGAGCACCAACACGACCTGGGCGACGCACCTCTGGGACACCGGTTGCTTCAGGCGGTCGAATCCAACGGCCAATGGGTAGCTCTGCTCGATTGGGGGCCGGCGACCTGGAAGCTGGCCGACCGGAAAGAACGGATCGGCTGGACCCCGCAGCAAAAGGCCCAGCGGCTAGGCCTGGCGGTGCTTAAAGCGGACCTACACCCCGTGCCTTCCTGGCCCGAACTCCAAGAGTGCTGCCTGCACGATCCCCAAATCCCTTCCCGCGCACTCGTCAAGCACCGCTCCAAATGAAAAGACCGTGGTCTTGGATCCGATCGCCAACGTTACGGCGCGCGTCGGCGAGACCATCCGGCTGAACCCGGCGTACTTCGACCCTGACAACACCAACCGCTTTTCCGGCGATGACAACCGGTTGACGGTCGAGTTTTCCGGCTGGATGACCGCGGCCACGCGCACGGTGCGCTCGGCGGACGCAGGTCTGCAGTACGTTACGGTGACGGTAAGAGATGATGGCAACCCGCCCCTTAGCGCTCAGCGAACGGTTCAGGTGACCGTCCAGGTGCCCCCGTTGCGCTTCGGGCCGGTTCAGCGGCGCCCAGACGGCATCTGGCACTTGACGCTCGAGGGAGTGGCGCACCGCAACTGCGCCCTGGAGTACAGCAGCAACCTCCTGAATTGGACCGTCGTGACCAACGTTTTCGTGACCAACGTTTTCGTGACCAACAACGTCGTCGAGCTCGCGCTGCCTTTCGGTCCGCATTCGGACCGGGGTTTCTATCGAGCCAAGGACGACGAGTGAATCCCGCGGTTTCCGCCGGGCCGCAAAGGGCAGTCCCTCATTCAGCCGCCGTGGATCGGGCGGCAGCCGAGAGACAGCTCGTAAAGCGCCACCTGAAGGCAAATCCCTTTTGAAGACGGCCCGAACGATTCTGCCCATTGCGGCACGCTGCGTTGCGCGATGAATCGTTTTTGAGTTCCTGCCGTAGTCCTAGTGTGACGACTCGGTGGGTTGCGGCCAAAACGGCTGTCTGCTGGCACCGAGGCACAACAACAACCATATGAAACTGCATGAGATCGCGCCCTGTCCCGTTCGAGCTTCGCTGTTGACGCAGCGACATCTTCGTGCGTTCTGGCGCCCCTTAGCAAAGGAAAACTCAACAAGGATTATGAAGAGAACGACAGCAGTAATAGCTAGGCATGCCTCGGTCTTCGCTCTCCTCGGTCTGCTCACCATCCCTGCCGAGTCAGTGTTGGCATGGTGTCGCGCGATGGGTGGATACCCGAGCTTTGAAGCTCAAGCTGCGGCGCAAGCCCGCGCCCGGCAGTTGACCGTGCAGGTCACGGCGGATCAGTCCGCGCTGAAGAAGTTGGGCTATTACCAGGGCGAAGCCGATGGTCAGTCCAGCGTGTCGTATGGTCAGGCTGTCGCCGAGTTCCGCAGGGTCAACTCGCTTGGGCGTGGCAGCGATCTCGACGCTCGCAGCCGGGAGATTCTCAACTCGAGCAGCGCGGTCACGAAGGAACAGAGCGTGCAGGCGGCCGCGGACCAGCAGGCGCTCAGAACCCTAGGTTTCTTTAGAGGGGAGCCGGACGGTGTCCCGGGAGTGTCTCTGCAAACCGCCATTGCGGATTTCCGCAAGGTCAATTCGCTGGGGGCTGGCGGTACGCTCGACGCCGGGAGCCGGGCAAAGCTCAACACGGGGAACGCCTTCACCAAACAAGACAGCCTCCAAACGGCGACGGATCAAAGGGCCTTGAAACTCCTCGGGTACTACCAAGGCGAGGTCGACGGAGTGCCGGGGACTATCCCGCAGCCGACGATCGTCGCATTTCAGCGCGCCCACGGCTTGAGCACCAACGCAAACTTGGATGTACAGGCCCGGAGCGTTTTATCCAGTACGAACGCGATATCGAACCAGCACCGCCAAGATCTGGAAGCGTTGCGCAAGCTGGGCTACTACACCTGCCCGTCGAACACGCCGCCAGCGACGCCCGCGAGCCGGAACGCCATCGCGACCTTCCGTAGTGCGAACAAGCTTGAGAAGGCGGCTGCGCTTGACGAGGGCAGCCGGGCTGTCCTTCACGGCGGCAAGGCGGTGTCTAAGCAGGCTTGGGATGCGAGGCCTCGGTGGTGGCAGTTCTGGAAATGAACGGTTTAAGAGCTTCCCGGCAGGGCGAGTAGACTGTGGGAGGCGGCTCGAATCGATGAGCGCAGCGTGCTTTGCATACCGGAGTGCGCTGCGGTCTCTCTCTCGGCAGATTCTCGCGCCGCCATCGCATTTAAAGGATCAGCGTGGCTAGTCGAAAACCGTGCCGGTCAACTTCGCAGCACCATGACTGCCATTAAAGAACTTCCTGCCAAGCAACATTCCGCCCGGCGAGCCCGTTGGTTGCTGCTGAGTGGCGCTTTCGCTGGGATTGCATTGGCAGCGACGGGAGTGCTTCGAGGTCCTGCCTCGATGCCCCAGCTTCCCCAGGATGCGCCAGAGCTGCATGCCCCTGCGGCACTTCCTGTGGGCGCCGTCGCTCGGGTGAACGGTCGTTTGATCACTGACGAAGATTTTCGGCAAGTCCTCGCCCTCGAAGTTGCCGTTGGCGCGGATGCGGATGCCAACGCAAAAGAGCGGGTTCTCGACAGAATGATCGATGAGGAGCTGCGAGTCCAGCGCGCGGTCGAGTTGAAGCTGCACCTGTCCGATCCTCGGGTCCGAATGGACTTGGCTTCTGCGGTCGCAGAAGCAGCTACGGCAGGAGCCGAACGCGACCTCCTGAGTGAGCCGGCGTTGCGTGCCTACTTCGAGAGGCGGCGCGAATACTTCGCTCAACGGGGTCCCCTCCGTATCCGACAGATTTGGGTCGGGATTCTGGCCGGAAACATCGGCGAGGCCTTTAACCGCGCGCGCGCGGCGACAAAACTGCTCGGCCAGAAGGAGCCGTTCGAGACGGTCCGAGATCTCACAGGCAACGCCGAGCCGCGCCCCATCCCCAACCGGCTGCTTTGCCCGGCCGAGTTGGCTCAACACCTTGGCCGCACTGCCTTGAACGCAGCCCTCGCGATGAAACCCGGCGACATCGGCGATCCGATCCGGGCAGCCGAAGGTTTCCACGTTTTGCAGGTGCTCGAACGCCAACCTCAAGCCTCGCCCAACTTTGAAAGTTCCCGCTTGGATGTGGAGGCTGAGTTTTGGTCCGAACACGCGCGTGAGGCTCTCGAGGCGAATGCGGCAGGACTCCGCGAGAACGCGCGGATCGAACGAGCGAAAGCACTATGATGTACGCTCGCCTCATCGGCCAGTGGGCATTGCCCGGTATGATCGCCTTGGCCATCCCGTTCCGTGCACACGCGCACGACCGCACCGCGTCCTATTCCTCGTGGCACTTGGCTCCGACGCAGGCGTTGGTCGTGCTGAACCTGAGCGAAACGGATGTGGCGGCGCTCTGGCCGGCCGGTAGCGACGATCGGATGCTGCCCGACGCCTTGGGCGAGTACGTCGTCAGGCGCCTGTCTTTACTGAGCGGTGACCAGCCTTGCCCCGTGATTGAACCCCCTCATCGGCTGAGCGCGCCTGCGGGACGCGTGATTCTCGAGTGGACTCTCGCCTGCCCCACCCAGGGTCGGCTCGGCATCCGGAGCGACCTGTTCTACGACCGATTGCCCGGCCATCTTCATTTCGCAACCCTTCGGCAGGACCCAGGGGGCGCTCAGCGGGTCTTGTCTCGTACGGAGCCGCAGTGGGATCTAGGCGCCGAGGCCCGCACCCAAGAGGCTGTTAGGGGATCAACCGGCATTGGCGGTTATTGGCTCTTGGGTGTGGAACATATCGCGACTGGCTATGACCACTTGATATTCCTGTTGGCCCTGTTGCTCTCGGGCAGCAACTTTGGCGTCCTTGTGCGAGTTGTGACCGGATTCACCGTGGGCCACAGCGTCACGCTAGCACTCGCTTCCCTCGGGATTGTGCAACCGCACATTGCCCCTATTGAGGCGCTGATCGGGCTCTCAATCGCTCTGGTTGCAGTCGAGAACGTATGGTTGCTCGGTTCGCGGAGCTACGTCTTCCCGGCTGTATTGGTCGTGCTGCTCCTCTCGCAAAGCCTCGTCGCCGCTTGCGGCTTGGGACGCATCTCCGCCTTTTGTTTTCTTGGCTTCGCCCTGTTCCTGGCCTGCTACTATCCGCTCCTTCATCGGAGTCCTGGGGAGGGCAGGACAGCCCGCTGGGCGGTCGCTTCCATCTTTGGCTTGATCCACGGGTTCGCCTTCGCTTCAGTGTTGCGGGAGGCGGAACTACCGCCAGACCGCCTTCCCTTTGTCCTGGTTAGCTTTAACTTGGGGGTCGAAATCGGCCAAATCGTCATGGTTGCGCTCGTCTGGCCGCTCCTTCGATTCGCGCTGGCGCGATGGAACGCACTGGGTATCGAGCTGGGCTCGGCGACCGCGCTGGCGCTCGGCGTCTATTGGTTCGTTGCGCGCACGTACTATTAGAACGCTGTTGAAGACAAGGCCCCTCCGAACCCCAATCGTAGGCCCTTCCAAGCGCTTACTTGTGGTGTGCCCGCGCTTGCTTCGAGTAACTTTCGATCTGCTCGGCAAGCGGTGCCAACCCTGCCGCCATCGCGATCTCGCGCGCCTTCTCAAACAGGTTCATGGCTTGGTCGAATCGCTCGTCGATGTGGCTCAGCAGGAGGGCATGAGTGGCAAGGCTGCGAGCCAAGCCCTCCTTTTTTTGCAGCTTGTCGCAGATCTCCTCCTGTCGTCTCAGCAACGACATCGCCCCGTCTAGGTCCCTTCTCGCCATAAGAATCAGAGCCTGGTTGCCAAACGTGCGCTGCAAGCCGTCCAGATTCTTTAGCTTGCGGCAAATGTCCTCCTCTTGTCGGTGAAGCGCCATGGCGCCGTCCAAGTCCCCATAGGCTTCCTTGAGAATCAATGCCCTGTTGCCTAGAGCGATGGCCAAGCCTTCAGAATTGCCCACTTGCCGACAAATCTTCTCCACACGCTCGTGGATCTCCATGGCTTCGTCCAACTGCTTGCGGTCTTGAAGAATCAACGCTTGATTACACAGCGAGATCGACAGCCCGTCCAGATTGCCCACTTGCGCGCAAATCCGCTCCTGTTCCTTGAGCAGCTTCATGGCCTCGTCCAAGTCTCCGCGTGCCTTGAGAATCAAGGCGTGGTTGCCCAGCGAAGCCTGGAGTCCGTCCAGATTGCCCCGTTCAATGCAGATCCGCTTTTGCTCCTCGAGCAGTCGCATCGCGCTATCCAAGTCGCCACGGTCCTGAAGAATCAAAGCCTGGTGCCCGAGTGAGACCGACCGTCCATCGGCAAGGCCGCACTGGATGCATAGCCACTCCTGTTCCTTGAGCAACCTCATGGCACGATCCCAATCGCCGTGCGCCCGTAGAATCCCCGCTTGAGCGCCGATGCAGGCTTGCAGTCCGTACGCATTGTCCTGTTGTCGATAGATCTCGCGCGACCTCGAATAGTGTCGGTTGGCTTCATCGAGGTCGCCACGCAACTGGCATCCGGTTCCCAGCCGAAGCAATGCCCCGGCACGCTGCTCCAGTTGGACCTGCGTCAAATCCTTGACTGTCGGCTTGGCCCTATGCTGGCCATAGCTGCGGCGCGTGACCTCCGGGTACGCCTGCGCAAGTTCCGCCGCCACCGCGCCAAAGTCGCGCAAGCGCGCGGCCCGGACTTTCGGATCCTTGGCCAGGCAGGCCAGCATCAGTGCCGACAGCCGCTCGGGCAGTTCCCCATTCAACCGCCGCGGATCAGGCGGCGGCACCGCCTCGTGAGGACGTCGCAGGGCCGCGCGGTTCGCCGAAGTGAACGGACGACACCCGCAGCACAACTCGTAGAGCATCACCCCGAACGCATACAGATCAGACTCCGGTCCAGTCTTCCCCGCCCATTGCTCCGGCGGCATGTATTCGGGCGTCCCGCCGGCCAGCGACAGCGTGGCCGCCAACTCCGCCAGTCCCGGCGCCGACGCGCCAGCCTTCGTCCCCGGCGCCTCGACCTCCACGAACTTCACCAGCCCGAAGTCGCTCACCAGCGCCTTGCCGTCCTGGGTCAACAGCACGTTGCCCGGCTTGAGGTCGCGATGCACCTTGCCCTTGCTGTGCGCGAACTCCATGCCCCAGCCAATCTGGATGGCGATGTCCAACGCCTCCGCCAACGGCACCCGGCCCCGCTCCAGCCGCGCCGCCAGGCTCCCGCCCTCGCAATAATCCATGAAGATGGCTGGGCGGTAATCGGTGGTCTGGTCGTCCTTCACGTCGAAGGCGTGGACAATGTGCGGGTGGATCAACTCGGTCCATGCCTCGGCTTCGCGGGCGAAGCGTTGGCGCGCGGCCTCGTCCTCGACGAACCCGCCCAAGGGCACTTTGATGGCCACCTTCTTCTGCGTGGCCTTGTCGTAGGCCAGATAGACGATGCCCATCCCGCCACGCCCCAGCACCCCGCGAATCTCGAACATCCCCCCCACCGTCTTGCCGATGAACCACGGCCCGGTGTCGGCGGAAGCGGCAGCGGATGCAGCCCCACCGATCTGAGCCGATGGAATCGGGCGGAGGTGTGGTCGCGAGGGTGGCTCAGCCCGATTCGGGTACGCCCTGTGGGGAAGCGGCTTCGCGGGCTCCACAGGAGCCTTCGTTGCGCCGCCAAGCAGCCTGTTCCAGAGACTCATGGGTCTTCCCAGACACCAGCGCGCGGGGACGTCCCCTCGGGCAAGGAAGATCGCCCGAGCGGCGAGCTGGGTGTCGAGTTCATACGGTCCTTTCGTGCTACCGGTGGTAATGCACCAGCAAGTAACAGCGGCTGTGGTCTTTTCCGAGCCGGAGGACATCGGCCGGACGCAGACGGGCCGGTTGCTTGGGGGCGAGTTCCTTTCCATTGAGCTGGGCGCCACGTGCCGAATCCACCGCGGTAATGGTCCATCCGCGCTGTTGCCTTCCTCCTGCATCCGGCTGGGAGCTGAAGCAGAGCTCGGTATGCCGCGGCGAAATGCCGGGGGCGGGCAGGAGTAGGTCGCAGGCGGGGCCGCTCCCGATGAGGAAGCTGTCTTGCTCAGCCTTCAGCCGCAGTGACTTTCCGGCACAGGGGCCTTCAACACAAGTGATGGCCCAATCTGCCTCGACGGGCGGCCTCTGAAGCAAGGACTGAGCATGAGCCAGGACGTTGCCGTGGAAGGAGACGGTGAGGCGGTATCCGCCGATTTCCAGGAGATCGCGGTCCCGCAACTGGGCGCGTTTGATCGGCTGGCCGTTGTGCAGCAATCCTTTCCCACTGTGCAGATCCTCGATGAAAACCCCTGCGTGGGCGGCATGGCCTCGCGCGTCTCCAACGGCCTGCCAGAACACCATGGCATGGAACCGAGCGGCGCCACCGCCATCGAGCCGCAGGGTGCAGAGGGAGCTGTTCCCGATGAGGATCGGGCCGCCGTCACTGCTGGCCGTCTCTCCCGAAGCGGAGATCAGCTCGACGAGCGCTGAAGCCATCGGACCGGGAGCCGGTGCCGGGCGAAAGGTCATCGTGGGAGGCAGCGCCGCCATGGGAATCGTGGCGCCGCTGGCGGCCGTGGTCCGGGTGGCAGAGCTGGCCCCGGCGATCGGCCGCCATTCCTGCTCGGGGCGAAGGGCGAAGACAAGCCAGCAGTCGCCCGCGCGCAGAATATCGCCATTGAGGAGGTGCTGTTGGTTGATGAGTTCGCCGTTGAGAGACGATCCGTTCCGGCTGGCGTGGTCCACCACCATCCAAGCTCTACTGACCTGGGCCACGGCACCATGGTGGGCACTGGCCCGCAGAGACGGCAGGAGCAGGTGACAAGGCTCCCTTCTGCCGAAGAAGAGCCACGGTCGCCTGACCTCAAAACAGGCCGGCCTGGACTCGGCGGAAAGCACCGCCACCCTGGGCGGGTCCACCTGGGCTTTGGCCGCGTGGTTGCAGGCGGCCGTGTGAACGGTCGTGGCGCGGTGGAAGTGACCCTGAGCCTGGCGGAGCAGTTCTTCGCGCTCCGCATCCTTGGGTTTGCCTTTGAACTCGGCGTCTTTCTTCAACTCCTCCAACTCGGCTTGAAAGAACAGTCTCTGCCGCTCGGCCTCGCGTGCGAAGGCCTGGGCCTGAACCTGCTGGTCGAATTGGATCTTCTGAAGGTCCAGCTCCAACCTGGCCAGGACCAGGCGCTGTTCTGCGACCCGGCGCTCGCGCGCCAGGTCGCCCGCGTGTTCGCGTTCGAGACGCGCGAGCTCGAGGTCGGCTGCTTGCTGGCGGAGCTGCGCCAGGAGCGTTAGGTGGCGCGCTTCCGCCTCGGCCGCCTCGCGCTCCGCCGCGTGAACCTCGGCTTCCGCATCCAGCAGGTTCTTGCGATAGGCGAGCTCGGTGGCGCGGAGGTCATGCTCGAGCTTGATGCGGGCCGCCGTCTTCTCTGCCGCGAGGAGGGCAAGCTCCTTCTCCCATTCGTGCAGCTTGGCTCGTCCCTCGACCTCAAGCCTGGCGGCGCGCAATCCCGCGTCGCGGAGCTGCCCCGCCAAGCGAGCGCGCTCCTCCAACGCGGCCATGGCCTTCTGGGCGGCTTCGGCCCGGTCGGCCTCGGCACACTCGAGGCGCACCTCAGTCAGCTCGATCGAAAGGCCAAGGGGCGACAGCCATCTGCCCAGTTGGTTCTGCCACCAAGCGAGAGGAAGCACTTGGCGCGACTGCAACTGGCTGAAGGGGTGCAGTGCTGCCAGAGGGGCCAGGACATCGTGGACGCTCGGGGCGATCCGTTGAGCAATCCAAGGCTGAAGTGCGGCCATTCCCAGCGGAGTGCTGGAGACGACCAGGTCGGCAATGCCACAACCCAGAAACGCCCGCGCGTCCGTCACCGACAGCTGCCCTACAAGCGACACATCGAGGCCCTTGCCCTCGACGTCCTGAGCGATGCCAGGAAAGGTCAGTTCCGCCGACCTTGGCTCTGCGTACACGCGCAGAAAGAGGGCGAAGGCGCCAGGACCGATCGCGATGCTGCCCTCGCCGGACTTGACCAAACGCAGGCTCAGCTCCCCGGTAGCCGACCGCGTCCTCAGGAAGAGCGACGCACCGAGTTCCGGGGAAGGGGGGACGACTTCGTTGCGATGGCTGCCGAACCACCTTGCCCGCGGCTGCGGCCGAACGGCCGCGACCACCCCCTTGCCGCCCGATGCGCTCTGGTCATCCATAGACACGACTGTAACACGACAGCGGTAGCACTCCACTCCAGAAGAAACTCGCGACCGCCACCAGCAAGACCACCCGTCTGCGCCGGCGTCCGAGCCGATCTCCGCGGTCCACCAACCCTACGAGGGAGATCGAAGATCCATTCGCGCCGCCCTCGCGCTCCTTCCGTTGCCCGGCTGCGTTCGCCTCGTTCGACCTCAGGGCCTGGAACGTATCTCCTCGTCATCCAGCGGCGCTGGAAGACTCGGGCGCGCCCGATTGCGCGCTTAAGCGAGTGCGAATAGGATTTCCACTCCGTCAGTATCCTCGAGGCAAGATGGGCATCGCGTGCCCGGTTTGGGGTTTCTCGTCCAGGTCCCCGCTGGGAGGGGGCAGCGGGATAGGGAGCGGGTTTAGGCTTGCCGCTGGTCTGGAGTGCGTTCTTGAATAACGCCTCGACCAACGCCGATGAGCAAGACTGTGCGCGACTTCAGCGTCCACCTGGACGAAACCGAAGCCGCGTTAAGCGTTCACGCCGATGGCCGCCCGCTGGTCGGAGAAGCGACCCAGCGCGTGCCGGCCGAGGAGATTCAATCCCTGGCGGGACTGGGGAGGTTGCTGGGGGAGGATGCCAACCCCTCTCGGGAGGAGGGTGTCGAGGCGGGCGCTCGGCTCTTTCGCGCCCTCTTTGCCGGGGCCGTGCGGGAGCGGTTCGACGAGGCCCGCCGGCGCGTGCGCGACACGGCCGGCGTGTTGCGCGTTGTCCTGAAGTACGACCCTCCGGGTGCAGGTCAGCGCGGTTGGCTGCACGAGGTCCCGTGGGAGTTGATGTTCGATCCGGACTGCAACCGCTTCCTGGCCCTGGACGAGGACCTCCTGGTGGTGAGACACCTGCGGGGAGGCGGGGACGGCTGGGAACCGGTTCGGCCGCGCTTGAGAATCTTGCTGACGGGGGCGTGTCCTCGCGGCCAGGAGCCGATCGACTGCGCTCGGGAGCTCGAGGAGGTCAGGGCCGTTCTCGGCCGGCCACCGTTCGCTGAAGTCAGCCGGGTGCAGGAGCTGCAGCATCTGGGCGCGGCTCGGCTCGTCCAGGAACTCAATCGCGCTCACGTGGCCGACCGGCCCTTTCATGTTTGGCACCACTGCGGGCATGGCGGGCATGGCAGCGACGGCTCGTTCGTCCTCGCTCTGCATGCCCAGGATGGAGAGAGAGACTCGGCGGTGGCGTTGACCGAGGCCGCGCGACTCGCGGAGATCCTCGCCCGACACCCGGAGTTGCGCCTGGCGGTTCTTAACGTTTGCCTGGGCGCCGGACGGCGGGGTTTGGCGACTCTGGCGGCGGCGCTCAAGGTGCCGGCGGTCGTCGGTTTTCGGTCCCGGGTCCAGGACCAGACGGCCCTCGGTTTTGCGGAGGCGCTCTGGCGGAGGCTGCCGGCGATGCCGGTGGACCAGGCGGTGCAAGGGGCAAGGCGCGCTTTGGCGGGGACGGCGCACGCGTTGGATTTCGCGCGTCTGGTTGTGTTCCTCCGGGCCCTCGGCCGGCCGACGCTGGTGGCTTGGGCGGCCGACCCAACGGCCGGGGCCGAATAGGAAACGCGTAGGCGGCGTAGCTCGAGGGTGGGATCTATGGGCGACAGCGAGAACGACGACAAGCGAAGTCCGGCGGGGCCTGAGGGGCCAGGTCTGCCTCCTCCCCCCGGCAGTGCTGAGAAAGCCCGCGACGTGGTCGCCGTTCCCGCTGCCGCAGTCTCGACTGCAGAGGCCGCTCACGCGGGCGGCGGGGACGGTCCCTTGATCGACGTTAGCTCGGCGGGAGCCGGCAGTGCCGCGGGTGCGCCGGTCGAGCCCGGGCCGGTGAAGAAGCCCGACCCGTTCCAGCGGACGCTTCGGGAGGCACCGTCGAGCGAGCCGCAGTTGCCGCCGGGTGCGCTGAACCGGACGCAGGCGGTGTTTGTGCCTTGGACGGGGCTCGAGGAACGATGCGCACAGCTCCGGACGTTGCCGCGTCGTTTCATCGTGGTGGCTGGCGAGCCGGGAGTGGGCCGTTTTACGGCTGGGGTATGGATGGGCCTGAGACTGCTTGGGGGGAGCGAACGGCCGCGGATCGTGGTTCCTTTGCCGACGCACCTGACGGGACCGGATCTGTGTGCCTGGTTGGAATCGAGCGAGCGGCAGAAGCGGACGGTCTATGTGCTGCGGCAACCGTTGGGGTCGGAGTTCACCTTCGGCACGCTGACCCACGAATTGCTGCAGCAGATGGGCGAGCGCTTGGAGGGCGAGCTCGACTCCTGGTTGATCATGACGGCGAAGGCCGACCAGGGGGGTGATCTCGAGCCGCCGGGCGAGCTTGTGCGGGTGCCGCCCTTGTCGCCCGACCGCCTCAGGCTCGTGCTCGACAAGCACCTGGATTGGCTGCGCGATTGCGAGCCGGGCTGGGGCTTGGGCAGCTCCGAGGATCGGTTGCGAGGGCCCATCGATTCGCTGATCGCCACCGGGAAGCTGACGACATCCCCGCAGGTGGCCCGGTTCCTCGGCAAGCTGCCCGGTTTGCTCGCGCAGGGGTTGCCGGAGGGCGACGACGAGTTGGCCCTGCGCCTGGCGGGTTTGGCGAGGAATGTCGCGGGCGAGGTGACGCAGGCCTGGTTTGCGCGGCTCACCCCCAACGAGCAGTTCATGGCGCTGCTGGTCGAGGCCTTCCGGGGTATCCCGCGATCCGGCATCGAGAACCTCTATTGTCGCGAGGCCGAGCGCCTAAGCCGTGAAGGAGACCTGCTCGCTGACCCGCGACGATTCGGTTTCGACGACCTGTACCGGCAGATCAACGTCCAAGTCGCAGCCCAGGTTTTCGAGGTGAAGACGGGCGAACGGATCGAGGTGCAGTACCTGGAGTTCGCGGATGACCGCTATCGGCGGGAAGCGCTGCGGCAAATGCGCAGTCGCCATCACCTGCTTTGGGGCGTCGTTCGCTCCGTGATCGCCGAGGTCCTGAAGGCGGTGGCCGAGGTGTGGCAGGCGCCGCAGCGGCAGGCCTTGGGCGAGGTGATCGCTCGGCTCGGGATTCACCGGCCGGAAGATCTCGAGGGTGTCCTGGCCCAGTTGGCGGAAGATCCCAGCGGCACGATCGCCTCTGTGCCCGGTTACATCCTGCGGGGCGTCTGTCTGTTGGACGAGCCGGACTATCGATTGGTCCACGGGCTCCTGGAGAAGTGGGTCAAGGAGCCCGACCACGTCTGGGCCGCAACCGCCGCTCTCTGGCGGGTGTATGCCGAGTTGGCCGGCGCTGCCGGCGCACCGCGTCCCAACCCGGCTCGGCGCTCGGATGCCGACCGCCTGATGCGGGATTTGGAGAAACTAGCCACGGAGGTGGCCAGCTCGGATTTCATGGAGTCGCTCCCTTCGGAGGAGGCCGATTTTCTGAGCTACGCCGTCGCGCGGATGTTCCAGGCCGCGCCGGAGGCGGTGGGGCGCTTGGTGCAGAGCTGGCTGGCGGCAGGCGGTCTGCGGGCCAAGGCAGGCCGGCGCGCGGCGCGCCGGCTGTACGTGGCGCACACGGAGTTGGAGTCGCTCGACGAGCCTCGGTTTCGCGCTCTGCTCGAGCTGGTGGGGTCGGTTCTGCCTCTGGATCGGGAGTTGGTGGACACCGTGCTGGGGGTTCTGCTGCAGTGGACGCAGCGCGAGGATTGGCAGGCCGCCCTGGCCGGGTCGTTGCTGACGGCGTGCAATCGGGCGCGGGATGGCGAACGGGACCTGCTGCGGCGGGCGATGGCCACGCTGTGGTTGCGCGCTCACCAGGCCAAGGCCCGGGAGATTGCGCGGGCGGTCATCGGCCGCGCCAGGCTGATGGACGGCGTGCCCACCGACTTGCCGGGGGCCGGTCGCGCGAGCCTGCTGGTGGATGCCTCGGAGGCCGCGCGGGAGAACGACACCGCCGACCGCCTGACGCAAGAGTTGTTCGAGTTCTTCGGTTCCCAGGTGGACCTTGGGGTGGCGCAATTGGGGAACCGCCGCGCGTTGTGCGAACCGGGCGGGAAACTCGAGGTTGAAGCGCTGCCGGCTCGGCGGTCGGCCGCGCGCATTGTGATGCCGTGGATCGAGCAGCTCCTGCCCAGGCACCGCCCGGAGGCGATGTCACCCGGGCTCCACTTTGTCTTCGTCGTCCATTGGGAAGGGTTGGTAGATGGCGAGGATGTCCAGGGCACGACGGATTTCCCCGTGGTCTCGATGCCGGTGCCGGTTCATCACCTGGAGGAGGGGGATGCCGCCGCCCATCCCGACTCGACGCGGACCGTGCCGTTCTATTTGAGGCCCCTGGCGGACGCGGTGCTCCAACTGCTGCAGCGACTGACCCGCGAGGAGAACGAGCGGCGGTCCGAGGTGCTCTTGTCGCACGCGGATCCGGTGTTGAGCGCCTGCCTGAGCCGCGCGCTGGCCGAGCGCACCCCCGAGTGCTGGTGGGCCTTGCTGGCGGCCTCGTCGGAGCGGCTGGCGGCCGCAACGGCGGCGGCCGAAGACCGCTGGACGGCGGCGGGCGCAGCCTTGGACGCCTTGGTGGGCCGTCTGGACGAGGTTCCATCGGACCCGAGCGGCCCGGACCCGATGCGGATCGCGTTGGGTTTGGTGCAATGGATGGCGGCCACCGATCTGCCCCAGACCGTCCGGCGGCTGTGCGATTGGATGCGGCTCGAGTCGCGGAATCCGCGCGGCAACTTCGCGGCGGCGGCTGCCACGATGCTGTTGCGGATCCACTTCTCGAGGATGTTGCCGGTGCCCGGTGCAGCGGCCCAAGCCGCACCGCCGGTGGGCGCGTTTCTGCCGTTGCTCGATTTGGCGCCGGCCTTGGCCCGGCGCCGCAGCGCCCTCGGGATGCGCGTGTTGCTGAGCGCCCTGCGGTGTTGGCTGGGGAATGCAGCTTGGGCCGCGGCGCTGCTGCGCCATCCGTCCCTGCTGCGGGCGGTAGATGCCTCGCCTCGGAGGCAAAGGGAACAGATGGCCAAATGGCTGGACTTCTGGACGGCCGAGCCGATCGAGGCCTTGGGCGAGAAGCGAGTTCCGGAGGCCGCCGGCGCGTTGCGCCTCCGGTTGAAATGGGCGGTGGCGACGCGGTCGATGGCCCAGGTCGCGCTGGGGCCGACGGTGGTCATCCTCGTGCACCACTCCGGGCACGAGGGCGCCCGGAAGCGGCTCGGCGAGATCGCCTGGCGGCTCTATGGATTGGCCGAGTCGCAGCGCAAGCCGGGCGGCAACTTGCCGCAATTCGTTTTCGTGCGGGCGGGATGTCGCCACCCCTTGGCCGTGACGGGAGAAGGCGCGGCTCGAGAGGCGTTCCGGCTGGGCCCTCATGCAACCGGCATCCTGGCGCCAACGGTCGAGCAACTCCGGCCGCTGGCCGACCTGATGCTGGTGCTGGCGGATGGGGGGTTGGTGGACGCGGAGGATTGGCTCGAGCCGGAGGGGACCGGGCGGTTGGAGCTGTTTTGGGATAACCGGCGGCTTGCCCCACCGAGCCTTGATCCGGCCTGGGTTCCGCTTTATCAATCCGGCACCGAGCCCGAGGCGGTGGGTCGGGTTGTGGAACGTCTGCGCGCAAGACTGAACCGAGCCTCATTATGAAACCCGTCGACCAGATCACCTGTCCGGTTTGTCAGACGCCCTTGTCGGACGCGGCTCGAGTGTGTCCGGACGGCGGGTGCGGCTACCGGTTGCCCGAGGGCTATGTGGCGGGGTGCCGCGAGGCGCCGCCGCTGCCCATCGCGGCGATCGGCTACTCGGGGCATGGCAAGACCCATCTGCTGGCGGCTATGGTCTTGACCATCCGCGAGCTCACCCTCCGGCCCTGGGCGGAAGAAGCGACCTTGGAAGTGCTGGACGACCAGACCCGGGCGAAGCTCCAGGATTGGATCGACCACGCCGACAATAACCAGGCGCTGCCGCCGACCGAATTCCGGCCGGAACGCCCTACGCCCATGATCCTCCGCGTCGCGGGTTTGTTTCCGCCGCGCACCTTGCTGGTGTACGATGTCGCGGGGCAGAGCTTTCACGACATGACCAAGGCGGACCAGTGTCTGCCCGCGTTGCGCGACGCCCAGACGGTTTGGTTCGTTCTCAGTCCGCACGACTTGGAGCGGCCGCCTGACGAGGGCGAGACACCCTCTGCGGATCGGCGGTCGCGGGACTTGATGTTTTTGTTTGGGGCGTACAAGACGGCGATGAGCAAGCTCGAGGCGAAGCTGGAAGGCCGCAGCGCCGTCGTGGTGGTGGCCAAGGGCGACAAGCTCGGCGACAAGGCGCCGGACCTGCGGGATTACCTGGACAGCGATCCTCTGCGAGCGGAGGCGGCCGAGTCGTCCGAGCGGTTCTCGCTCAAGTCCTGCGAAGAGGGGCTCCGCCAGATGAGCCTGAAGGTCGAGGACTACGTCGGTAGGGTGCGCGACGTGCGGAACCTGGTCGGCTTGCTGCGCAAGGAACGCATCGAGGTCGCCTTCTGCGTGACCTCTGCCCTGGGCAAAGACGCCGTTCCGGGGTTGCAGGCTGGGGACGCCAGCGTGGACGCTCCGTGGGCGCGCCAGCGCGTGCTGGATCCGATGATCTGGACGTTGCTGCAAGAAAAGCAGCGGAGCGCGGCCCAGGTGCACCTGATCCTGGATCCGGGAGGCGAGGGGGGCGTTGGCTATCCCGCGCTGGGCGGGCGCGGGTTACCGGAGCTGCTCTGGGAGCGGCTCCCACGGCACCAAGGGCTGCGGACCTGGATGCTGGGCGAGGCCGGCGCGGCCACGGCGCCGGGTCAGCCGCCGCCCGGGCAACCGTTGGCAAAGTGCCGCTGTCGGCTGTTGGGGCCGTTGCTCGAGCCGTGGTCGCAGGCGGAGCCGCTGGGGGGTCGCGTGGTCCTGGTGACCAACCAGCTCGTGCTGGATCTCGAAGATTTCCGGAGCGGCCCCTGGGCGAAGCGGTTGCTGCTGGTGACGACCTCCGACCGACCCGAGGTCCGCGAGCAATGGCCGCAGGTTAAACTGATCCGGACCGTCGAGGATCTGGGTGAGGTGACCCGGTTCCTGAGCCCAGGGCACTAAGGACAGCAGACCAAGGGCACGCTTTATGAACCACAACACGCTTGAGCTCGATCGGGCGAACTTCCCGATGATCTGGGTGGAGAGCCTGCAGGCCTACCTCCATTGGATCCCCGTCACGAAGATTCAGTTCGAGTATTTCCTGTGGGAATCGAGCTTTTCGAGACTCGATCAGGAGTGGCTGGACCGCGTCTACAAGCTCAACCCCCGGGTCACCCCCAAGAAGATCGGCAAGGGCAATTACTGGCGTGCGTTCCTGACCGGCGTCGCCCCGGTCGAGGCGGAGCAGTATGCGACCTGGTGTGGCGAGGCGGCCGATGGGCTGCAGTACTCGCTGCCCACAGCCGAGGAATGGCAGAAAGCCTACCGCGAAATGCAGGGCCGGCCGTGCCACCCGTTGGAACAAGACCAGGCCGCTTGGGGCCGGCTTTCCGATCGCGTCCAGACGCTGTTGACGCAGCTCCGGCTTTCGCTGTCTGCGCCCAAGCACCTTGCCGACCAGATGCTCTTCGACGGCGGCGTGCTCGAATGGGTGAGCACGGCAGCTCACGCGGACGCGGACTCGGGCTGGGGTGGGTACGGCCAAACCAACCGCAGCTTCGAGTTCACCGGCATGTATCTGAATCGGCTTTTCCCCGTCAAATCGGTGCCGAAGGGGCCCGACGACAACGCCGGGCGAGCGCCGTATAACGGCTTTCGTCTGCTGCGGCGGGAGCGAGCTTGAGGTATGAGCCGGCCCATCCGCGCGGACCAACTGGTCTACACGAACGTCTCGGCGGGCTACTCGCCCGCCGGGCAGCGCGGCTACCAAACCGTCTGCGCCTCTCGGGGTCTATCCCAGGGCGACTGTCGGGAGATCGAACAGCAGGTGGGCGGTCTCCCCGAGGCGAACGCCGACGCCGTGCGTTGGCAGTGTTTTCGACTGGCGCAGGACCGGTGGGTCTTGACCCGGTCCCAGCGGGTCCCGCCCGACGGCGAGATCTCGGATCCGCGCGGGGCGTTTCTGGCGCACGCGGTGGTGATTTCGGCGGTTGACTTCGCCGCCAGTCGCTACGATGCGATCGCCCTGATCGACGGCGTTGCCTTCGTCCGGTCGCCGCGGGAAATGGTGGACCGCTTCGGCGCCGCCAACGGCGTGGCACCCGCGGTGGACCTGACCGTAAATCCGACCCTGCCTTCGAGCGAGGGTTGGGCGGGACCGGCGTTGCTGGAGTTGGCTGGGCTGGCCGCGGGTGCCGAGGGCCTGGCCCGGGAGGGGCGGTCCTTGCTCATACTGGGCGAGCCGCACGAAGTCGAGGCGACACTGCGGTTGGCGCTCTGGCTGGCGCCGCCGGCTTGGCGCAAGCATTGCACGTTCGACACCATGGCGGTGTTGTCTGCGGTTCGGCCGGGTCAGTTCTGGGCGGTGGGCATAGCCGGCCGACGGCCCGAGCGCGAGGGGTACGTTCCGGTTGACGCCGGCCAGCGGGGCATTCCCGGATCGGCCAAGCTGCCGGAGTCGAGTCGGCCCTCGATCTACGCCCGTTGGCTGGAGGCCAGTCTAGGCGGGAATCCCGAGCTCATCGCGGGGTGTGTCCGCCTGGCGCCGGCGATGCAGGCCTTGGATCACGCCCTCGAAACGGGTGAACCGCTCGCGGACGACGTCGAGCTGGGTCCCGAGGTCTGCGCTGGGTTCGAGCGTTATGTTGGGGGACAGGTCCAATCGTTGCTGATCAAGCGTCTCAGCGGGGCGACCTGCGTCGAGGTGGGCGCAGCGTTGGGGGCCTGGCTGGACGAGCGACTGACCGCCGACAGCCGCTTGGGCCTGGCGTTGGGTCGGATTCCGGCCAGCGAACATGCGGCGGCCCTTTGTTTTCAGTGGTTATTGGCCGCCCAACCGGAGCTCTCGGCCGCAGCGAGCGAGCGCCTTTTAGAAGTGGCTCGGCAACGGCAGCACGCTGGCCTGGCGTTGCTGGCTTCGCTGTGGCAGCGGAAACCGGACCTGCGCACGCGCGACACCGCGCTGGCCGAGATCGAAGCGGGCGATTTCAGCCAGGTCTTGACCCTCTGTCCGCAGCGGATCGTACCCACGCATTTGGTCTGCCGGCCGCACGCGGGGTTACTCCTCGAGCGCCTGGGCACCGTGGCAACCGAGGAGGGTGAGCTCACCGAATGCCTGGCGGCCCTGGTGCGGGTGGGCCACCGCGGCCCCTTCGCTCCGGTGCTGTCGCAGGTTGCCACTTTGGGTCTGCGCTCGTTGCGGTTCCTGCTTCGCCTGCCGGGGCGACCCTGGCGTGGCGACCCAGCCTTCCTGAAGGCACTGATCGAGCAGTACCGGATCGTCAAGGCGGCGCAGCCTTGGTGGAAACGGCCGCTTCCCTGGCCGCGGCGCCCGCGGGCGGGCGCCGGCACTCCCGTTGAATGAGAATGAAAACCCACGCGTAGAACGGTACCAGTCTATGTCGTTATTGCGCCTTTTTCGTTCGAAGCCGGCGGGCGAAGCCACGCCGGTACAATGTCCGTTTTGCTTGCAGGTCTCGCCGGCGGCGCCCGGGCTGAAGCAGTGCCGCAACCCTGGGTGCGGTGAGCCGTTGCCGGTGCAGTATCTGAGGCGTTATGGCGAGGCCCCGCCGCTGTTCCTGCCCATGATGGGGATGCCCAACGCGGGCAAGACCAACTTCCTGATCGCCGCCACCGTGGCGGTGGTGAGTGGGAACCAGTTTTGGCAGGACCTGGATTACTGGCCGCTCACGGACGAGACCGATGCCTTCATCGAGAAGATCGAGCGCAGCATGCGGACGGGCGTTCTGCCCGGGCCGACCGAGGCCAAGGACATCAAGAAGGTGTACGTGCTGCAGCTCCTGCGCCTGCCGCGCTGGTCGAATCGCACCTGGGTTCTGCGGGACGTGCCCGGTGAGCACTTCAAGGACCGCAAGATCCAGAAGGATCAGGTCCCGTTTGTGATCCATGCCAAGACCAGCTTTCTGTTCTTCGACTTGAACGGCGCCAATGAGAAGGCGGGGAACAAGGCCGATGGCATGTTCGAGCGGAATATCGACCGGGTCTTTAGGGCCTACATCATGGGGCTCGAGGATCACGGGGTGGTCTTCGGGGACGGCAACGATCGCCGCGTGGTGGTGGTGCTCACGAAGGCGGACCAGCTTGACCTGCCGGCGCATCTCAAGAAGTACCTTTGGGAAGACGAACACTGGGACAGCGCCAAGCGGGGCACAGCCCTCACCAACGGCGGGGCCTTCTTCGACGACGACGCGATGGCGCGTTACATGGATCGGCTGCGGCGAGTCGATGCGGAGCTCAAGGAGTGGGTGGTGACGCAGCCGGGCGGGCGGAGTTTGGTCAGTGCGGCCGAGCTGACGAACCGTGTCGAGTTGCATTTCTGCATGATCTCGGCGATCCCGTGCGGCGTGCAGCGGTCAGGCCAGAGCTTCGAGCCGCGGGGGAAATGGCAGCAACCCCTCCGGATCCTCGATCCCTGTTACTGGGCTCTCGAGTTGAACAGCCGGCCGGCCCCGTAACCCGGAGGGACTATGTGGGAGCTCTTCAACGGTCGCAGCGCCAACGCCGCCGGTCCCGGTCAAGGTTGCGGCTTGTGCCTCTTCGCTTTGCGTCCTCAAGACGCGGCCCCCGAACGCCGCTCCTTTGCCCGGTGCCCGCGCTGCGAGCGGGTCTATCACGCCGACTGCGCGCGCGACGACTGCCCCATCTGCAACAGCCAGCCCGAGAAACTGGAGTCGCTCGCCGCGTGGAGCGTCGCGCGGGCCGCCCCGCTCGACACCCGGAAGCGGATCCCCATCCTCCCGGCGTTGCCGCCCCCCGTGTCCCCGCCACCCCCGCCACCCTGCCGGCCTCGGCCAGTGCGTTGGTTGCTGAAGTGGGCGCTGCTCTGGTCGCTGCTCGGGGCGGGGCTCCTAGCCTTGGACGTGGGTGACCTTTCTGGGCAGCCGGAGTGGCTGCAGGAAACCAACCGACGACGCCTCGAATACCGCGTGCGGGTGCAGGAAAACCTCCGGGCCGCGCTGGTCAAGGTGACCCGCTTCTGCGATCGAGCGATCCAGGTTCTGTCGCCTGCGAGCGCCGAGGGTGAGTCTTCGGGATCCGAGTAAGGCCGCAGACACCAAACGCTTGACGGCCCTCGGGAAGTCGTTTGAAGTGCGGGCGTGCCAGAGCGGGAAAAGCGCGCTAGCGCCTCAGGAGGGGCTCGGAAGCGCGTCCCCCCGAGCCCCCTCCAAGCCGACGCCTTGGAGCGGCTCGAGCAGCAGGTGCTTCCCTCGCTGCGAGAGCGGTTGCGCTTTGCCAAGGCCGCAGAGGTCGCCCAACTGATCTGTATTCAATCGAGCCACGCGGAGTTGTCGGAGGAGACGCTTGCGGCCCTGGCTGCTGGGTTTCCGAAGGACTCGTCGGCTGCGCTGCGACGGTTGTTTGAAGCGGTGGATCGGGTGGCCTTAGAGAGCGTCCGGGAACCCTATGTCGAGGATTGCGATCGGGTTGCCGAGTACCTGAGGCCCGGCACGACCGACGGTCGCCGCGCCGAGATCCGGGACCAGTACTGGCTGGACTTTGCAGGTCCTCCCGCCGGCCCGCCGTCCACGCGACCCGATAGCGGCGGTGAGCCGACCTCGCTCCCCGAGGGGGAGAGCGCGCTGGGAGATGAGGACCAGGACTCGGAGACGGACCCGGACCGGCAGCGCGAGCTGGCGACCGTACCGCCGAGCATCATCGAACGGAGGCTGATGGCCATGCGGCGCCGGTACCGTGCGGATGCGAGCGATGCCGACCTGCCCATCTGGCAGAGCCGGGTCGAGCAGGCGGTTTTTAGCGCAGAGGCCTTCGGGCGCGTGGCGAGCAAGTACCAGCCGGCTTTGGGCAAAACCTTCTCGAGCTTTCTCGGGTTCCAGGTGGACAGACGTTGCCTAGACGCCGTGCAGGGAACCGACTCGGGCGATGCGATGTCCCTTGACCAAGTGCTCGAGCAACTCGTGGCGAAGGCTGCGAAGGCCGGCCAGGGCGGAGGCGTCTTGGGCTCCGAAGCGGCGGAGGCGGCCATGATCGTTCTGCTGCTGCGACTGGAGCAGGTCACGAGCCCGCGCAACCCGCGGTTGGGGATCGAGATACGCGCGGTCTGGGAACTGCACCGGAGGGCGTACTGGAATCCGGATCGGTACGGAGCGGGGACCACCGACATCTTGCGGGCTCGAGGGACCTGGGATCTGGAGGGGTTCCGGCAGGAGTACGCCGACGATCAGGTCGAGCTCGATCAGTTGGCCAACCAGGCTCGACCGGAGTTGACGTGGCAACTCCAGTCCGAGTGCGCTCGGGCGACGGCGGTGAGGCGGGATCTCGAGGCATTGGGCTGCGGGCATAGCCGGCTCGCCTGGCTGGCGGCGAACGGCCGCGCCAGCTACGTGGGCGATGGCGAGAAACGGTTGCGAGCGGCGCGTGTCGAGGGCAAATCGCAACGGGAGTGTCTCGAGCTGGCCTTCGTGCTCGAGCATGCGAAAGCAGAACTGACGCGCCGGCGGCTGGAGAAGGTCGAGGATTCCTTGGCGCGCTATCGCCGGCAGGAATACCCCTGGGTGCGCCAGCAAGGGGAGATCGAGCGGTTGACCGGGCTGGATCAGGTGACGGTGAGTCGGCGGTTGGCCGCGGCGGAAGTGGAACTGGCGAAAGAGCGGGAAGCCAGGTGAAGACTCAACTGAATGGTTTATCATGAATGCGGCGTATCTAGGGACAGCCGCATGCGGTAGTGCTCCGGCTCGGGTCTCCGGCTGGCTTCGCCCCGGCGGCGAGCAAAGGTTCATCATGCGTTTTCTTGAAGAGGGATGGAACCGGCGCGCGGGCGGCGTGGCGCGCGCACCGGTCCTCCGGGCTTGGTTTCGGCGGGCAATCCCCACCGCCCTGGGCCGGTCCAGGAGCGAGGTGACATCCGGGTTTGCCGCCGTCCACTGGGGTTACGGCGTATGAACGGCTCGCAGGATCGGATCGGCGGCGGGAGAGACCGAGGGCCGTCGGCGCGAGAGGCGCCGGCGGGAGTTGCCGCCATCCCGCCGGAGTGGCTGTGGGCCTACGCGGACGGCATACTGGACCCGAACGAGGAGGAGCTGCTGCGCGCCGCGCTGGCGCAGGACCCGGCATCGCAGGTCGAGCTGGAGCGGATTCGCGAGGCGCTGGCCGAGGTGGATCTCCGACCGGTCGTCGTGCCTCGAGCCGCCGTCGCCGCTCACCCGTCGCTGGCGGCGATTGTCCGGCGCAAGCTCGAGCGACTCCGCGCGGAACTCGAGTGGGAGCGGGAGGAACTGGCAGCGGGGTTCGCGCTCGTGGGCGAAGGACTGCTGACGGTCTTCCGCGGTGGTCGGTGGTCTGAGGTAGTGGCGCCCCAACGCGGTCTCGCCTATCGCAGCACAACCCGCGCTGTCGCACCCAGACGCACCCCGACCCGAGTCGAGGTCAAGAACCAGGACTCGGTCGGCATCGCCGTGGTGAGGGAGCCTGAAGGTGGAATCACCCTCATCCTGGACGGCCTCGATCGCACCTTGAGCGGTTGGGTCAGGGTTTGGAAGCGCCAGAGTAAGGCCGGCGCCGTTTCGACCGTGGACTCCGGGTGCGCAGGACAACTGCGGGAGGGTACGGCCACGATTACGGGCTGTCCGACCGGAGGTCTGAGCTTGAGGCTGCCGGACGGGCGGTCGTACTCGATTATCGTCCTGCCGCTGGAGGGCGCGGCCGCGTCTCGGCCGTTGGGCGCGCCCGGATCTGCCCCTGATGAAAGTCCTCAGTCTTAGGTACCATGTCGGCGAGCGGGGCAGGGTCGAGCTCCAACCCGAGCTCCAACTGCCTGGGGGTGGCCGGCAACCGTGGCGGCACTACCCGAGCCTCGGGTCGCGCGAGGCTGTGACGGCGGCGGGCGCGGCCTGCGTCGAGGCGCTCGATCGGGCGCGGGCGGCACTGGGATGTGCCCGGGACCTGGCGGATCTGGCCGGGGCGGAAGGGCATTTGGCGGGTGCGGTACGCGAGGCGGGGCGGACGCTCCGGAAGCGCGTGTTGCCGGACGAGGTGGTGGAGAGGCTTCTCGCCGACCGCACGATCACCCACCTAGTCTTCGAGTGCAGTCCGCTGCTGAACGGGATACCTTTCGACTGCGCCTTCCTGGCCAACGACTTCGTCGGTTTCCAATACGCCACCGGCAAGCACTTGTGGCACCCGGCCCAGGGCGATCGTGCGCCTCGAGCGCGAACGTTGCCCTACTGTGGCGCCAGCGTGATCGATCCGGGCGGGTTGCTGGCGCCGGACGTGGGGGCGGAGTTTCTCGCGTTCAAGAACGCATGGCAAAGCGGCCCGGCGAACGGGAAGATCGACTTGAGCCGGGCCTGGGTTTCGCGCCCGATCGCGGTGCCGCAGGTGTGCCAGCGGCTGCGCGAGGCCGAGTTCCTGAACCTGCTCGGTCACCACCGGTACGATGCGACTGCGCCGGAGGCGTCGGGTCTGGTGCTGGCGAAGGAGCCGGAGTCGATCTTTGCAGCGCGCGACTTGCTGGAGGCCGTACGGCCTGGGGATTCGGCGCCGCTGTTGCTGGTGTCGATCAGTTGCGACTCGGGCATCACCCAGGGGTGGGAAGAGGATTGGCCCGGGTGTCCGCGCGTGTACGGGTTGGTGGACGCGGCCCAACGCCGCGGCGTGAGGCATTACGTGGGGACGCTGATCGAGGTCCCCGAGCCTCGCTCGGTGCGGTTGCTGCCCCCGTTATACGAGGCCTTGGCGTCGGGTTGGACCGTGGGCGAGGCTTTCCGGCGCGCGCGGGTGGCGTTTCGCGATCCTCAGCGGCGCGGCGATCCTACGGACGGTGGGACGGTGTTGGGTTTGGCCTTTGTGCTCTACGGGCAGCCCGGAATGGCTTACGTCTGCGGTGCGGGCCATGCCGCCGAGGGCGTTCTGCCGCGGTTGTGCGAGCACCCGGTCGATGGGGGCTATTGCCTTCGGACGATTTGCCCTGAGGACACAGGCTGGCAACAGGCTCGTTGTCCAGCCCACGCCGTCGGGCCGGCGCAGCGCTGCTCGGCCGGTCACGCGGTCGGCTCGGCGTTGGAGTTGTTCAGTTGCCGGGTCGCCGGTTGTCGAAACACGCTTTGCCAGGACTGCAGCGGCCACGGGCTGGGGTTTTGCTGGGCGCATGGTTGCCACGAGGGCCACGAAATTGTGGGCGGGCCGGCAGGCCGGAAGATCTGCTCCAACCCCTGCAACCGTCATCCGCAGGAGTCACGTTCGGTGTGTCCGTTGGATCGCGGTTGGATTCGGGGGCTGTGCGGTGAATGCTACGACGCCCAGGCCGGAAGGTGAGGAAGACCTGGGCGCCAGGTAGCGAAGGTGCGCTGCCGCGTCGCCGGGGTTGGCTGGGTGCGCCCACGGCGAGGGCGATGTTTCGGCACGGGAGACAGCGATGAAGCGAGTCGTTCTTCGGCCGACCATGCCATGTGCGTTGCGCTCGGCGCTTCCAGGCCTTGCCCTCGTTTGCGAGCGCCCACTACGGTTTCCGCGTGGCGTTGGGTGTTGGGCTATGAACGGGTCAGCGCTGGAGGGGCGAGCTCTGCGAGCCCTAGATCGCGAACCGCGAGTTGCGAGTCTGCGGTTTGGAGTCCGAGGGGAGCCGAGGCGTCGCGGAGCTCCGCCCTCCAAGGTGGTCATTCAAGGCGGTCCGCACTGGAGGGGCGAGCTCTGCGAGCCCCAGATCGCAAACCGCGAGTTGCGAGTCTGCGGTTTGGAATCCGAGGGGAGCCGAGGCGTGGCGGAGCTCCGCCCTCCAAGGCGGTCATTCAAGGCGGTCCGCACTGGAGGGGCGAGCTCTGCGAGCCCTAGATCGCGAACCGCGAGTTGCGAGTCTGCGGTTTGGAATCCGAGGGGAGCCGAGGCGTGGCGGAGCTCCGCCCTCCAAGGCGGTGATTCAAGGCGGTCCGCGCTGGAGGGGCGAGCTCTGCGAGCCCCAGATCGCAAACCGCGAGTTGCGAGTCTGCGGTTTGGAGTCCGAGGGGAGCCGAGGCGTGGCGGAGCTCCGCCCTCCAAGGCGGTGATTCAAGGCGGTCCGCGCTGGAGGGGCGAGCTCTGCGAGCCCCAGATCGCGAACCGC
>Ga0194113_10002322_pt1 | contig 26118 bp, 32 predicted proteins | sample TA2MahC200mmetaG_FD_146193 | JGI IMG/M metagenome (GOLD analysis project Ga0194113, IMG submission 146193) | Freshwater microbial communities from Lake Tanganyika, Tanzania - TA2015017 Mahale Deep Cast 200m | ecosystem: Environmental > Aquatic > Freshwater > Lake | place: Tanzania: Lake... | reverse complement strand
GAATTACTATGTCCCAACATATTTTTTGAAAACGATATTTCGGGAGAGGCGGTTCCTCAATACCACCCACGCCTAACCCAACTTTCATCTCACTTATCATGAACTGCTAAACGACATTTATTAACTCTCCCTTCCACTTACTAACAAGGGCGGCCCTCTATGAGTCCTTACATAGGCAACAACTCTTGCGGGCAGGTCGGCAGCGCCGGCGAAAAAAATCTACTGCCAGGCCGAGGCACCGCAGTTTGATAATCCGTACTCTTGGGCCGCCCATCCCAAACAACCTACCGCTAGTTTAGCAGACAAGCAGGCTTTCCAGAAAACCAGACCATGCCAGCCATTAAATTCAGCCACCGTTATCTTAAGCTGCCTGAGAACGTCAGGTCAGCCCGCCTCCTCCAGGTTTTTTGCTGCTACGACACCGAACTCTCACCTGCTTTCATCGACTACGACACCATTTGGTTTTCAGACACCGACAGCCCGGAGCACTATCCTCTGCCCCGAGGCCGCCTCATCCTGCTTTTGTTCCAGGCCGACAACAACGACTTGTTTACCACCCTTCGCCCGTGGGCCCCCAACAAGGAGAAGTGGTATCGCGGCCAGCAGGGCGCGTTCTTTGATGTTATTGTTTCTGAGGAGGATCCGCTTGAGAATGATTCAGATTAGCGTTCCCATCTATCGCGACATTCCCTGCGATCTTCTGCCCAGCCTAGTCCAGCTTTCTTCTCGGCCCGGCATCCGCCTGCGCACTTACACCAACGACTCCCTGATCTCCAGGGTTAGGAATCGCATGTTCTCTGACTTCGTGAACGACGAGGCCGCCTCCCATCTCGTCACTTTTGACTGCGACTGCATCTTCACCTCCCAGGACTTCGAAAACCTACTCTCCCATTGCGACTCCGGCCTGGATGTTGTTGTGGGCGCGGTCCCGACCAAGTGCGACAACCCTTACTTCGTCTACAGGCTGGTGAAGCCCATGGTTCAGGACGGTCCCCTGCTTGAGCTGACTCATGTGGGGGACTTCATGCTTCTCTCCCGCCAGGCCGCCCTCCGCCTTGTCGATAAATTCCCTGACCTCGAATACCGCGAAAACAAATCCGGGGAAAGGAGGTGGGCCGTCTTCCAGCCCATGCTCAGCAAACAGCCTCACGGCATCGAATACATGGACGAGACCTGGAGTTTCAGCGAGCGTCTCCGCCAGGCCGGCTGCAGGCTCTGGCTCGACACCAGGATCCAGCTCGGCCATCTCGGAAAAAAGACATACTACAAGACAAAATGAGCAATACCCTAGAGTTGAATAAGATTTATTGCATGGATGCGGTAGAAGGATTGAAGTTGTTGGATTCGGAGAGTGTGGACTGTGTTATGACTTCTCCACCCTACTGGGCGTTGCGAGATTATGGAACTGCTACTTGGGAAGGTGGCGACCCGAAGTGCGACCATAGAACATTTGACAACGATATTGAAAATGCTGGAGAAAAACAAAAAACAAATAAAGGAAGTATGCGGACATTTAAAGAAGTTTGTCGTCAGTGCGGTGCTGTCCGTAAAGACAAGCAGTTGGGTTTAGAGCCGACCTTTCAGGAATACATCACCAAGCTCTGCGACATCTTTGACGAGGTTAAGAGGGTTTTGAAGGATGACGGCTCTTGTTGGATAAACATGGGAGATACTTATTTCACAACAACTGGAGCAGGATATTTTGATAGGGGAAATTGCTCATTTGGGCAAGAAGAAAAATATGGGCAAAAAGCAGGAGGGAATTATAAAGGACTAAAACCAAAAGCAGACCAATTACCTCAAAAATCTCTTTGCCAAATCCCCTCCCGCTTCGCAATAGAAATGAGCAACAGAGGCTGGATACTCCGTTCAGACATTATTTGGTGGAAACCGAATTGCATGCCCAGCTCGGTAAAAGACCGCTTTACCGTTGATTACGAGCATTTGTTCTTTTTCGTGAAAAACAGACGATATTATTTTGAGACACAGTATGAATCTTATGCTGATATTAGAAAACCTATTACAAAAGAAGAAAGAATAGCAAAAGGAAATTGGCAAGGAAGCAATCGTGGACTTGAAATGAGAGGTGGCTTTAAAAATCTCGGCAATTTAGGTAATTATCAAACAGGTCGTAATATGCGTGCTGTGTGGAAAATCGCTACCAAACCGTTCAAAGAAGCGCACTTCGCAGTATTCCCAGAAGAACTATGCGAAACGCCGATTAAGGCAGGGTGTCCTGTTAATGGTGTTGTTCTTGATCCTTTTATTGGTAGTGGAACTACTGGAGTTGTGGCTTTAAAGCAACGTAAGCGTTTTATTGGTTTTGAATTAAACCCTGAGTATGTTAAGATAGCACAAGACAGGATTAGGCCTTATTTAGAGCAGAAGGCTTTAACGGAGGGGTGGTACGAACCATGAACAAAACTATACATTCGTCGCCCGTAGTCGTTTCGTGGTCGTGCACGAGCCAGTTCCAGCAGGATTCTTATCCAAAGCACCATGCTAAAAACTATATCTTTATTAACTCATATGTTCAATATAATACTATAAAACAATCCTTTTGGGAGGGGATTGTTTTTGATCAACCTTTTTGCGAAAAAGGTTGTTGGAGTACGGAAAATGAAATTGAACAAATGCCGCAGATGCGAGGCCTATATCTCAAGAATCTGCAAAGGGAAAAAGGATGTGAGCGAATGCGACGGGTTCAGGGACTCAGCTTGCCTAAGCATGCCTGTGCCATTGGACTTGGACCTGGTGAGGATGATGCGAAAGCTCCGCAGAAAAATAAACGGAGAAGAAAGCGTAGACAATATAAAGGAAAATATAGCCCTGCTGCTCCGGGAAGGACTGGAAGACAGCGAGATGAAGCAGTACTATGACCGCTTCAGCTATGATGAGTCAGACGAAAAATTTTATTTGAGGTGAAGACAATGAACTGGAGAAAAATAAGGAACTATTTGCTTGGCGTGAAAACCCTGGAAAAGCCGGACGGCACCATAATCCAGGCAGAGAAGGGCGACACCAGCCTTGAAGAGCTGCAGAAGAAATACGGAGGCAACATCATAGGATACGCCCCTCCGTCAAAGAACGTGAAGCATGTGGCCGGAGAGAAAACCAACCGCCCTGCCCATGTAATTCTAGTTAAAAAGAAAAAGCCTAAGAAGGACCTGAAGCCCGATGAAGTCGTCCCCTCCGCTTTGAATGGAGTGGAAACCGATGTCATAGAGATAGGAGAGATAAAGGCCCTTGGAGTGACCAAACGCTTTCGGCCCCTGAAGTGCGGCCCTAGCATCGGCAACATCACCATCACCGCAGGAACTCCTGGCGGTCCCGCGCAGTTTGAGGAAGGCACCGGATGGTGCACCAATTCCCATGTGGCCTGCGAGTCCATTAGGAAAGATCTTTCAGCGCAGGAGAGGAAGTGCGTCCAACCAGGAAAAATAGATTCTGGCAAATATCCTGAAGACTACGTCGGCTATGTCAGAAAAGCCTACATCACCCCGCAGGGCTATGCCGCCTACAACGACTTCGCCTTCATCTTGGCCGACAAGCCAGACCTTTTTAAAGAGCCTTTGATATACGACATGGATCTTCCCTGGCTCGAGCCCGTCTCAAGCGCCGACATGAAGCCGGGAGACACTCTTTGGAAGCCGATCACCAGAACCACCAACTTGTCTTCGGCCAAAGTGGTTTCTGTCGGAGCCACTGTCTCCGTTAATTACGGGAACGACGGCACCATAACCCACAAAGAATGTCTTATAACGGGCGTGATGTCTGCTGGAGGAGACTCCGGCTCCTGGTGCGGAAAGCTTGTTGAAGGAGAGGCTGTGAGGGAAAACCTAATGCGCGATGTCAACCGCCATCCCGCCACCTATCTCTTTGCAGGTTCCAACACCACCACAATCCACCATGATTTGTTGAGTGCCATGAACGGCATGAGCATAAAACCTTATGTCCCAAGCGGTTCCCAGCCCCCACAGAACAAGATAAAGATAGACTTCGTGCTAAAGAAGAACAGCAGCGAAGCCGATTATGTGGTTTACGGCACAGTCTCCGATACGGAAGCTGTCATAAAAGGCTGCAAAATGGACATGGTGAATCTGGACAGCAGCAAAACCATGTCCGCCTCCACAGATTACAAGGGCGAGTATTTGTTTCCAACGGTGCCTCAGGGAAAATACTCGCTGAGCGCGACGGCTGAAGGCTACTTTCCAGCCAGTAAGGAATTTACTGCAGGAAGCATGCAGAGTTTTAAACTGAAGAGTGGAAGAAAATAGGGAATTCGACAGGAGGATAAGGGACATCCTCCCTGAAGGGGAGAACATCAAGACGTTCCTTGAGAAGTGCAATCCGAACACCAAAAACACTGTAGAGGAAAAGATCGCAGCCTACAAGCTGTGGGCTGAAAGGGTGTTTGGATTCACTATCGAGTGGTTTCATGAGGAGTGGGTGGGCATGTATCTCCGCCACGACCGGAGTTGCGTCATGGCTCCGAGGCAGCACGGCAAAACAACCGTGCTGGCCATCGTCTTCCCGTTGTGGATTTCCTTTTTCGGCAAGAACAAGTCCTTCCTTATAGTCTCCAATGTGATGGACCACTCCACCCACATCATCGAGGAGATCCGCCATCACATCTTCGACAACGAGCTCCTTCATCTAATGCGCCCTTCGCATCGCGGCGAGATGGCGTGGACTAGGACAAAGATAGTCACCAACAAGGACTGCACCATCTTGTGCCGCCCATACCGCTACAACATCAAAGGAGGCACTTATGATTTTGTCCTGTGCGACGAGGCATCCCTCTTTAAGGACCACGACATATTCTTCAGGGCAATCTGTCCGACAGTCATCGCCAGGAAGGGCCACATCATGGTCATCGGCACTCCGGAAAGCGAACTGGACCTTCTCTACGAGCTGAAGCTGAAGTCCGAGCACGACGACTCTACCTATGTTTTCAAGAAATATCAGGCGGTATTGGAGGACGGCTCTCCATTATGGCCAGTCAAATACCCTAAAGACCATCTTGTCAAGGTGAAGGAGAACGACGGATCGATACAGTTCATGCGCGAGTACATGTGCGAGATGGTTGATGAGGGCACGCAGGCGTTTCCCCCCAAACTGATAGTAAAAGCGTTCGATCTGTCTCAGCGTTTGCGTTCATCCCCTCTCGCGGACCACATATATTTCATCGGGAGCGACCTCGCGTTGAGCCCGCAGGGCGACTACATTGTGCATCTCGTGCTCGCCAAAGCTCCAGATGGAAGGCTATTGATAACGGACATACAGCGTTCCCGTGGAAGAGGCGGCTCCGAGTACGCCACCCAGGTGGATGCCGTTGAGAATCTTTACAAAACCTACAATGCGGTGAAATGTTCTATAGACCGCTCTCTGTACGGCGACATCCTAATAAACGCCTTGAAGACCGAGCGCCATGTCCCTGCCGAAGGCGTTGACTTTCATCCTGAAGCTAGGAATACCATGATAAATAATCTTCTGAGATTGTTTGAGAACGGCAGGATTGTCATTCCTAGGGATGAGAATGACGCCGAGACCATAAGGCAGACCGACACTTTAATCAGCGAGCTCTCTAAATTTATATTGTCAACCACCAGATCCAACCAGAGGACTTACATGTCCATCGGAAAGCACGACGACACAGTCATGGCGCTTGCGATGGCCGCTTGGTCAGCCGACCAGCAGAGGAAGTTCATGGCCTATATGAGGGCCGTATGAATGGTTGTATATTTAAATAGCGTTTCAACAAATAATAATTTGATTAACTCTCCGCGATGATAGACGAAACCCTGCGAATTTTCGGCCTGGCAAAGTACAAGAACAATCCTCTTGCGATGCCGGGCTCCCGTGAGACGCAGGAGGTCACAAGCAAGGCGATCAGAGTCAATCCAATGGAATTGGAGAAATCATATCTCCGCCATCCGATCGTCTTCAATGCCGTCAATGCTTACATCAATGTCTTTCTTTCAACCAACTACTACCTGAGCGGAGAGCAGGACGACATAGATGATCTCAACAGATTCTTGGATCAGATTGACTGGCAGACCAAGTTGGTAAACATCGTCTCGCGCATGGGAGTCTACGGCAAGGCATGGCTTGAATTGCGGAGCGGCAACAAGTCCGGAAAGCTTATCGACGTCGCTACAGTTGATCCGAAGACCATGGATTTCAGGCGCGACTTTTACGGTAACATAATTTATGATCCCGTCAACGGTGGTCCTTCTTCTTATTTTCAATACCTGCCTTTTGATGCCTCCCAAAACACCAAGAAGGAGATCAAGACGCAGACCAGTCCGTGGGAGGGCGGGGAAACAAGAGGCATTGAAATCCCTAAGGAAAAGATTGCTTTATATCCTCTTTACACTTCAAGCAACGACTTTGATGGAGTCGGCTTGATAGAGCCGGTCTATGATGTCGTGAAGTCCAGCAACACTTTCAGAAAAGGCCTGGCCCAGTACATTGTCAGGCACGGCTTCCCCATCACTGTCACCTATGTTGGCGACACCAATCACGAGCCGACCATGGAAGAGATAGACCATGTTGTCGACCTGGTGAGGAACCTGAATGAGAAGACTGAGTTTGTCGTCCCCTACTACTACCGCGTTGAAGTCCTTGAGTCCAAGAAGGCCATGCAGCTTTCCCAGCATCTTGAATACTTCGACGATCTTATAATAGCGGGCATGGGCGTTCCCAGGGCTTTCGTCCTCGGGGCCGGAGAGGGCCTTAACAAATCCACATTGGACAAGCAGAACCTGATGTTCATGAGAAAGATAAAGATGATGCAGCATGTCATCTCGCAGATAACACACGAGATGATTTTCAAAAGATATGCCGAGGAGAACGGATTCAACTCTGTACCCAAAATGCTGTGGGAGGAAGTCTCTTTGGATGACATGGATTCTAAGGCGCAGAGGATTTGCCAGTACGTGCAGGTCGCCGCCATAACTCCTGACGATGGGATAGAGGCTTTCATAAGGAACCTGGAGCATCTGCCGATGAAGTCCCAAGACGCGAAGGTTGTTGAAAAGAAAATCGACGAGGTTGAGAAAAAGCTGAGCGAGAAGATGGAGTCCAAGCTCTTCCACCAGGAGCAGGAGATGTTAAGAGAACTGGCCAAGCAAAAGGAGGAGATGTCAATAGACATCGATTTGAAGAAGAAGAAGCAGGAGCTTATGATGAGATTGTTGGGTGAATCTGATGACGGAACTGACACTCCATGACGAGAAGGGAAACCTTATCACGGGCGACATTGATGTGGGTATTGTAGAGGCTGGCAGGACAAAGGAGTTGCCGATCATCCTGAAGAACAGCATTTCCTATCCGATAAACGCATACGTTTCCGTTTCAGGCGATGATGATGTCAGGACAAAGGCCGCTGAAGTGGAGGTGCCAGCAAAGGATTCCAAAAAGATTTTGATTTCAATCTCTCCTTCTCTTTTCAGGATGAAGCCGATCAGATTCTCAATCAACGTCAAGTATGACTATCTCATAAAGTGATTGAAACAAATCGCGGATCCTTTGGCGGATCAGGATGGACTGATGACGGCACTGTAGTCAGGCTTACCACTTCCACTGATGATGTAGGAATAGGCACTTCTTCTCCCACTACAAGTCCGCTTCATTTAGTCAAGCAAGACGCTTCCTGTTCATTGGGTATGAACACTTATTCTGACGGCACATATGCTTCGTCCACTTTTTATCGTGCGGCAAGAGGAACAGTTGCCATTCCCACGATAGTAGCAGATGCTGATGTCATAGGAGACCATACTTATTCTGCTTATGATGGCGGTGCTTTTAGGGCTGCAGCGAGGATAAGAGGAGTAGTTGATGGAACGCCAGGTTCTTCTGATATGCCGGGGGCATTAACATTTTGGACTACGCCCGATGGTTCAGTTACGCCTGTTTCAAGAATGAAGATAGGTAATGGTGGTTCAGTAGTTTTAAATGACGGAGGAATTTCCACTGCCGATGTCCGCATAGAAGGAGACACCGAACCTTATCTATTTTTTACAGACTCATCCGCCGATGCTATAGGCATAGGTATAGCAGACCCAGCAAGGAGATTACACGTCTTTAAGGATGAGTCAACCTCAACAGCTCTGTTAGTGTTTCATATAGCAAATGATTCTAACTCCAATGGTCCAGGCATCAATTTCTGGAGGCATAGAGGAACACTTACTACAAAAGCAGTCCCACAAGATGGAGATATATTGGGTGCGCTATACTTCCAGGCGTGGGATGGCAACGGAGCGACAGATTTCTATGATGGTGCTCAAATTAGAGGTCAGGTAGATGGCACAGTAAGCTCTGGTTCTACCCCAGGTAAGCTGATGTTTCTTACTGCTCCAAGTGGTTCTAATTCTTCTCTTAATAGAATGACCATTGATTCAACTGGGACAGTGGTAATAAATGAAGGCGGAAGATCTACCGCAGATGTAAGGATGGAAGGAGACACCGATGCCAACCTTTTCTTCTTGGATGCTTCTGCGGATAAGATTGGAATAGGTGATTCTACTCCTGACCATAAGTTAGATGTTGCTGGTAATATCGGGCTTGATGCTTCTGGTTATGTCAACTGGGGAGATACCGATGGCACTTCTGGCTATGGCTTTAGAGACAACGCTGGGGCTATGGAGTTTAAGAACTCTGGCGGCAGTTGGACGCCTTTTACTGGAACAGCAGGAGCCGATACCCAAGTTCAGTTTAATAACGCAGGGGTATTCGGAGCATCCGCAGACTTTACCTTTAATGACACGACCGACCTTTTGACTTTAGCAGGGCCTCTTAAAGCAGACCTTTTTTATAATACCTCTGTTGTAACCTTTACTAACGCCGATACTACACCTTCGGTCTCTGGTTCAAATACTTTCCTTACCGCTAACGCTGGTGCAACCTCAATAACTAACTTTGACGATGGCAACGCTGGTCAATGGATTTACATAGTCTTTGGAGATGCTAACACCACTTTAGTCCATGATGTTACCAAAATTAACTTAACAGGCGACACCAACTGGACTTTTGCCGCTAATGACGCAGTAGTGCTTGTTAAGAAAGGCACTGTCTGGCACGAAGTAGGAAGGGCTGGCGGTGGCTCTGGAACTGTTACGGGTTCTGGTGCGGCCAATCGTATGGCTTATTGGACATCGGCAAGCAACCTGACAAGCGACGCAGGACTTACTTACACCGCTTCAACCGATACCTTAACCACAGGCGGCAACTATGTAGCAGAAGGTAATATAAGACTTAACTCGCTCTCAAACGCTTCTGCTCCAACAGTCGCTTTAGCAGGAGCTGGTGCTGGCAATGTAGATAATGGTGCTCATACCTATACGGTAACTTTCGTAACCGCAGTGGGCGAAACAAGCGGAGCAAATACTGTCGCAGTAACCGTTGTTGATAAAACAGTAGACGGACGAGTTTCTATAACAAGTATCCCCACTTCAAGCAACGCTCTGGTAACTGCAAGGAATATCTACCGCTCAAAGGCAGGAACAGCTACGCCGCTTTATTACCTTACGCAGATAGGGGATAATACTACAACGACTTATACAGACAATACCGCAGACGCTTCGTTATCCTCAACGACCGTGCCTGGAACTTCTAACAATACCTCATCTGGCTGGATACTTAACGATACTCAAAAATGCTTCTTTGTAGATAATGTCAATGCTTATATAGGATATGACGCAGGCATAAATAATAGGGGTAACTACTTAACAGCAATAGGCAACAGTGCTGGAAAAAATCATACGTCTGGTAATTATGATACGTACATAGGCGGAAGTAGCGGTTTTGCGGCAAGAACTACAGGCGGAAGCAATACAGGGGTAGGAGTTAATAGTTTGTATTACGAGGAAGGTCAAGTTAATACCGCAGTTGGTTCGCAGGCTCTTTATGGAGACGACGTATTCTACGGGACAAACACTTATTCAGACTGTATAGGTTATAATACTTTCTCAAAGGCAAGAAGGATAAATTATTCAGGAGCGATAGGCTCAAGGGCAGCAGAGAATTATCAAGTAGGCACGGGGTTTCTCTTTGCAGGATATTTCTCTGATTCGTTCAGTTATCCCTCAACAGGCCCGACAGTAGCACTCGCAGGTTTAGGGGCGGGCAACCTCTCAAATGGCAAATATTACTACAAAGTATCTTTCGTGCTTGATGTAGGGGAAACCCAGCCCTGCACACAAGAGCCAACAGTTACGGTTACGGACGCTTCTACCGATGGACAGGTTGCTCTATCAAGCATACCAACTTACACAAGGGGTTTTAGTTGCACAGCGAGGAAGATTTATAGGACTACCGCAGGCGGGCTTACCTTTAAACTCCTTACCACGATAAACGATAATACTACCACAACTTATACCGATAACACCGCAGACGGCTCTTTAGGGGCAACAGAGTCAAATGATTCCTACGGCGTAGCACTCGGCCCTTACGCACAGGTAATTTCAGGTGGACACTTCGTATTGGGCGGTGTTGACGCCACCACTAAATATTGGATAGGCGGTATGGAGAATACCAATCCTACCGCTATGACTTTAGGCGTGTGTAATCGCTTTGGGACTAATGTTACTTCAAGTGCCAATCTGTCAGTCTATGCTTCGGGCGGCACAGGGACAGGTTCAGGTGCTGATATAGTTTTTTATACTTACCCTGCTGGCGGTAGCGGAAGCAGTTTTAATACAGCAAGGGAAGTATTAAGGTTTGATACTTCTGCTGATGCGACGATATTTAACGATACAGGGGCAGACCAGGATTTTAGGATTGAAGGGGATACTAACGCTAACCTTGTCTTTGTGGATGCAGGGACCGATGTAGTCAATATCGGAACTGCTACATCGGCAGGAGGTAAATTAAATGTAGAAGGAAACATCTACCCTTCTACTGATAACACATATTATCTAGGCAAGAATGATGACGACACGCCTTATGCGTGGAAGGGTTTGATATTAAAAGACACAACGAACGGCAAATATTACCGGATTGAAACCATCAACGGTGTTATAACTGCCACTGACTTAACCGACTGAGGTGATGAGAATGCCAAAACCAGGATATGATTTAGGGGGGACAGACAAACCAAAGAAAAAGATAACGGAGACCGTCCAGGTGACTACAGAATACACTGAGGACAGGATAAATGATGCGATATTCAATCTGACTGAGCAGATTGAACTTCTCACTGCTGAAAGGAAGGTGTGGGAAGAAAGAAAGAAGAAGGTTGAAAAAGAGGGGATGTAGATGTTGTACGAACTTAGCGACGAACAGGCGCAGCAGCTTAGGATGATAATAGGCGCGGCCAATATAAAAGGCGCCGACGCTCTTGTGATCATCGGGCTGATGCAGGCTTTGGGCAAACCAATGAAAGAAGAAAAGGATGGCTGAGACTATAATAGCGTGGTTCACCAACAGTGGAGTTCCGGCAACAGGGCTGACTCCGACCATCAGCATCTGGAAGGCGTCGGACAGCACAAAGGTTGTTGATGAGCAGAACATGAGCGAGATAGCGGGAGGCATCTACAAATACTCCTACGCCGCAGACACGGACACGGAATACGTTGTGAGATGCGACGGAGGAAACACACTGCCCAATGTGGACAGGTACACTTTCGGCACGATCGGGACTGACGCCGACATCAATGCGGACGTCACTCTGATCAAGAAGATCCTGAGGAACAAATTGACGCTTAGTGATGGCAGCGGCTCCAATTGGATCCTGTACGACGATGACAATACGACGCCGCTTCTCACGTTCAATGTGTCAGACAAGAATGGGGCTCCCATCAGCCTGCCGAACTCCGCTCCAGCCAGGAGAAGCAGGGGAGTATGATAACGACATGGGGGTTTGGATCCGGCAGCATCACGACTTGGGGGTGGGGTTTGGGCGAGGCCGTGTTCGGTCTTTTGAGAAAGCGCCCAAAACGCGTGAAGGGTGTTGTTGGACTCGATGCCAGATGTTGGATTTCAAGGCGCGGCCAGTTGTCGGCTGACTCGCGGGCTATGTTATTTAGAAGCAGGATGTTGAATTATGATGCATCTGCCGCCATATCAAATTCGGGGGCCTTGAACGCTGGGATGTATTGTGCAATATCAAAGCATGGCCTTGTGGACATCAGGACCATTACATTGGTGAAGAGGTTTGGGCACATCGCCGCAAATGCCAGGGCTGATGTTGTCCCGATGGGAAAGAGGAAGCTGCTGAAGCTGCTGTATTCAGCGGGGATGTTTGATGATGAAACCTAAAGAGCTTAACAAACAACAGAAGGAGGAGCTGTTCCAGCTTGTTGATCAGGGGATTTCGAAGAAGGATGTTGCAGACCAGATTGGCTGCCACTGGCAGACGGTTTACAACTACATAAAGCGGAGGGGGGAATAATGCCGTTTGGAAAATGGGAGGACTTCCAGGCCTGCGTCAACGACATAAGCAGGAGGATCAACCCGAAAACGGGGAAGCCTTATGGCGAGGAAATCGCTGCCAAAATCTGCGCGACTATCGAAAAAAAATCCGAGCAGGAACTGCGCGAACTCCAGAAAGAATAGGGTTGTATATATAAATCACGACAGACATATTACATAATGTATGTCCGACACAGCATTACTTCTGGAAAAAAAACAGATATCATTGAATGACGTCAAGGTGCCGTATGTCATCAGAAACAGGATTCTTATGGCCCCTGGCTTTTGGAACCAGAACAATTACACCAAAGACGAACTGGTGCAGGCGTTCTCAAGGACCGCCTGGAACGACAGGAACACGGCATTGTTTTTGGATCACATGGATTCTGTCGCCAAAGAGTGGATAGGCTACGTCACCAACCTGTCGCAGGACCGCACAACAGGCTACATCCTGGGCGACCTAAATGTCGTCGATCCGATAAGCGCGCTCAAACTGGAGCTGGGCGCGAAGTTCGGCGTCTCGCCAAAGATACGGGGCAGGTTGAACAGCAAGAACGAGGTCGTCGGCGGCTTTTTTGAGAACTTTTCGTTAGTCTACGAGCCAGCCTGCAGGATGACCTTCCTGAATTCGTCGTTGGACACTGGCGATGTGCTGCCTGTTTTTGCGTTAAGCGAGGATGATAAGATGGATTTGGAGAAGGTTACTGGCATGGAGGCCAAGAGGAAGGAGCTGGGCATGTCTCCTGAGGACTTTTATGCGTGCCCGAGGGATCCGCCGAGCGACAGCGCCCTGCCGGTATTCGACGAGGCGCATGTGAGGAATGCTATGGCGAGGTTCAACCAGACGGACTTCAAGTCTGATTCTGAAAAGTCTGGTGCAAAATCAAAAATAATAAACAAGGCAAAATCTTATGGCATTGACACCTCTGGTTTTGAGGATGTTGAGATGTCTGAAGAGAAAGCCAAAGAGAAAGAGGTGTGTTTAAAAATGGCTGAAGAAGTTAAGGAACAGATTGACTATGCAAGGGTGGCTGATGTGGTCGCCAAGAAGATGGCTGAGGAGGCTGAAAAGAAAGCGGCTGAAGCTTTGAAGAAGGATGAAGAGACTGCCAAGGCGGCTGAGGTCGATGCGATAAGGAGGGAGCGCGACGAATTGAAGGCCAAGATGGACAGGATGGAACAGGAAAAGATTGTGGCAGAGAAAGCGAAGCCTCCTGAACCAGCCAAAGAAGCTCCGGTAGCGGAGACGCATGTCGTCACCGAAGACAAGACGCAGATGTCCGGAGGGGACACCGTCAGGGATGCGGATGTCGAGATGCTCAACTGGATGAGAAGGAAGGACGGACTGCCTCCTGCCAAATTTATATAGGAGGAAACATAGAATGGATGGAAACAAGATAGGAACCTTTATGTTGGATTTGAGAGAGAATCCAAAAATAAGCAAGTACAGAAACTTCGAGCTTGCGGCCACGATTACAAACCAGGCTGCGGTTCAAGGAGATGCATTGAGCACTTATGAGCTTCTGCCTGCGATCTGGGCGAAGAAGGTTGTTGACGCAGCCAAGGCTAGGCACGTCTACACCCAGGCATTCGACCAGTTCACTTTGGCTGAAGGTCAGAACATGCTCATAATACCGAAGAGGAAGAAGTACCAAAGCAGCTGGGAGACAAGTGCTGCGGAATATGGTGTGAACACCAATATAACATGGACTGCGTTAGGCACTACAGACGGCGTTCAGATTACACCAGCAGACGCAAGCTACGGTTTTGAGCTGACAAACCTGGCGGTGAGGACCAACGCGATACCAATGGTCGCATATTGCCGGGAGGAGCTTGCATACAAGATGAGCGATCTTATTGAGGACAACGTCACGACAACCTTGGATGACGCAACCGCGATGAGCAACACTGTGTGGGGAATGCAGACCATATTCGGCGGAGACGCGACAGACGCCAACAACAACCTTGATGATGGCGATGTGTTGACCACATCAATGATCAACAAGGCGGAGCGCCTGATCGAGTCTAATGTAGGATACTACTGGAACAGCAACGCATGGACCAGAAGCGCCGTAAGCAAGAACCCGTGGGAACTGCACGACAGCCCGTTGTATCTTTACATCGCTCCTGAGCAGAAGGAGGCTTTAAGGAACAGCGGCCAGTTCGTGAACGCTGCGGAATACGGCGGAAACGAGGTCGTGATGAACGGAGAGATAGGGCAGTATCTGGGAGTGAAAGTGCTTTGCACAACCAAGACTCCAAGTGTTGCCTCTGCCGGAACATTCACGCACCAGGGCAGCACATGCCAGGTCGACACAAATGTGCACACTTGCTTCATGTTGAAGTCTGGTGTTGCGGGCGCGTTAGTCTGGGGATTGAAGCCCAGAATAAACGCCTTCGACTGGCCAAGCGGGATGAAGAAGAGGATTACGCTGGAGATGGCTTATGCCTCTGCAGCAGTGCAGCCTGACGCTATAGTGAAGCTGGCTGTCACAGATGTTTAAATCTTTGCTGGTGAGACTCCGCAGGGCTAATCCTGCGGAGATTATCAGCCCCCTTATTTTTGTGGAATTTTAAGGGGATGAAACCAAAAAGGAGGAAAAAAAATGGCAATAGATGATAAGGTGACATGGCATGACGGGACGTTGAAGGCCAAAGACATTATCATATCGAATGCTATGACCATAGGAGGCAGCATAACATTCGGGGATGCTTCGACCGACACGCTCACTGTCAATGGATTGTCCACGTTCAATGCGAACATGGACGTTAATGCGAATATAGATGTCGATGCGACTTCCGCTTCAGGGAACATGGTGGACATCGCAAACGCCGGGACGGGCGCGACAATGAAGGTTTCAGACAGCGCCACCAACAGCGCTTCAACCATTATGGAGATTGAGGGCACAAGCACCGCGGCAGGAGCCACGGGAGCCGGGCTTTTGATAGATCTTAACAGCACTGGCAATATAGGCATTGGATTGGAAATTGACGATGAAAGCACTGGTAATAGCAGCACTTGCGTGCAGATAGCGAGCAAGAGGACAGATACAGTGTTGTATGTCATCAGCGAGGGCGTAGGAGCGCCGCTTGTAGTGCTTCAGAATGCAACCAATACTGCGAACGGCAAGGGCATTTTCGTCAACCAGGACAGCACCCATGCTTCGTGCAGTTACAACCTGCATGTAGACGATGAGAGCACGGGAACCACTCAATGCATCTATGTTGAAAGTGCTAGGACTGGAACATTGGTTGAGATAGCCGCTGCTGCAGGGCTTGGCCAGGAGATTGACATCGCAGACGGCAACACAGGCACGGCATTGCAGATAGACCACAACGAGACCGATGGCAATGCTGTAGGCTTGCACATTGATGTGGCGAGCACAGGCGCGAATGCGTTCGCGGTGAAGATAACCGGCATAGCGACAAACGCTGGTGTCTTCCAGACGAACGTGTCCACGGACTGCGCGATAGACAACTGCACTGGTGTGATAAGGATACAGGCGGGTTCTACAACCTACTACATCCCATGCCTAAGCACGTTTACATAAAGTAGATTTGGAGGGGGAAACCCCTCCTTATAATTTTTTTGAGATTGAAGAGGCTGAAGAGATGGAAAACAAGGTGCTGGTCTTAGTGCCGACCAACAGGAACAAACAGTATTGCGCCGGAAAGTTTTTTGCGCATTTGGAGAACATAAAAAAGAAGCATGATGTGCTGGTGTCCGATGACAGCAACGACGGCGGAAAGCACGCAGAGGAGATCAAGGCTCTCGGATACGAGGTGATAAGGGTGAAAAAGACATTGGACTCGTTTGCCAGGGGGGAAAAGCTGGACATCAGGCAGTGCTTGTGCAACACAAGGGAGGCATTGAAGGACGAGTTCATCAAGAGGAAGGATTATTCTCACGCCATGTGGATCGACAGCGATATTCTCATCCCTGAGAACGGCATAGAAACCCTGCTGAATGACGGCAGGGATTTGGTTTCCGGAGTCTATTGGACCACTGTGTCAAGAGACAACGAAACTAGGTACGAGCCGGTCTTCTATAAATATATGGATGATGAAACTTTTGGCATGAAGATGCACAATTTCGGCAAGACAGTAATGAACGAGGAGTTGTTCCCGTCTAGGCTGATAACCTGGGAGGATAAGGACATAAAGCCCATTGCCATAGGCACTGGCTGCTTCCTAGCCTCCAGAAAGCTGATGGAAGACAACTGGAAGTGGAGATACGAAAAGGATTTGGACGGGACTGAGGACATGTTCTTCAGCACAGACGTTAAGAGGCTTGGGTATGAAATCTGCGTGGACTCGAGAGTCTGTTGCAGGCACTATCCCCAAACATGGAAGAGCAAAACAAGAGGCAATGTAGGATATTGAGGTGTATAAGATGGCGACAATTAAAGGACCGATAACGATAAAGGGGCCGTGCAGCATTTCTGATGCTGTGGCCAAAATGGTAGGCGGAGACACCAAGAAGGTGAAGCTGCCTTTCACAGCGACTGGATGGAAGAGCACGAAGATGCCTGACGTCGAAGTGGAGGGCATCGATGCCGTAAAGGCGTATTCCCTGGAGGAAGTCCAGGGCGTTGCGGTTGCGGAACCCGCTGTTGCAACGGAACCCGCTGCCGCAAAGAAGAAGAAGAAGGGTGAATAAAAATGGCTTTCACAAAAACATCAACTCCGGTGTGGTACACAGACGACACATATGCAAATATAGCGGCTCTCTGCAAGAGCGAGAACATATTCCCCGAGGACGTGCTGTTCACGTGCGCGTCTCAGACGGCGGGTAAAATAGTGCTGTTCGTTCGAAGGGGCAGCCAAGTCTGAAGTGAAACGCAGCAGGGAGCTGTCTGGCCTGTGTCTGTTATTTATTGTATTAGTTTTAACTCTTGGTTGCGTTTTCCCTCCCTCTACGACAACTACTACCACTGCAGCCCCTTTTGTAGTAAAAAAGGAAGTCAAACCGATTAAGATAAACAACGAGACTTATGTTGGTAGCAACATTACTACTGTGAACGAAACCAACTTGTTGGTTTATATCCTAAACACAACAACGTGTGATATGTCTTGTAAGTTTCCTTTGTTGTTTTTTTCAAACAATACGAAAAACATCAAGATTGAAACGGACTTAGCCGATGGCGACTGGAGTTTGCACAAGTATCGCAGTGTAGAGTGGCAGATGCCAACTTTTAAGATAAAGGAAAAGAAGGAGAAGTGTGAGAACGGATGGGTGAATTACACGCAGGATATGAAATACTACTGCAACGAAACGGAACGGTTGTGTATTAATATAGACAAAAATGAGTGTACTTTTTTTGAGTATGAGTTAGACAAATATGAAACAAAGTTGAGGGAGGAGTTGGTTGAACTGGAGGATAAGGTTTTGGATGTAACCAACAACGAGAGTTTCCTGCTGGTAGTTTACCCTAAAACGCAGAGCGGTAAGGTCAGCATAAAGTTTCTGGAAGAGGGAATACTGGTGGGGGAGATAGACCCCTTCTGGGACAGAACAACCGCAAACTGGTATAGTCAGAGCAAGGACGGTTGGAGGCAGGGTTCAGTCAATTATGCAATAGGAAGCCTAGTGAACCTGTGGAATGCGTCATGTGGTAGTGGAGAAATCTATGGTTCGTCTTTTCTCTCCTCTACTGACGGCACTACTACGATGTTGTTTTGCGATGGGCAGAATATTCAGGGCATGAACATTACCGCAAATTTAACGACGGGTGGGGGTTTAACGAGTTTTTGGTTAAAAAATTTGGGCGGGAGTGAAACAAGCAGTTATGGCAATGGCATAGTCGCTAAGACTCGCTACAACTATGTGGGTACGAGATATGTGAATACGACTATTTTGATTAACGCCCACACAGGCAACTTTATCTGCGGTTCAGAGGAACTGGTAAATGGTTTTGTTTATAATAGTCCTATTTTCACTGACGAGGGGCAGGTAGTCTTCCAAGCCAATACAAACACTGTTTACGGCATGGACATGGTAGATTGTAGTATGGACTGGAGTGTTGCCTGCACGATGACTGCAAACAATTTTTGTGCGTATGATTCTGCATCTGGCGTGGGGTGGGGTATGGTCTACTGTCCTTGCAATACTGGAACAAAACAAATTTATGCGGTGAATGGAACGGTGAATTGGACTTCTCCTCTAACAATTAACTTGAACACTAAATGGCTGGCGTTGGATGAAAACTATGTTTATGTTATTAATCTTTCTACTGTTTCTCGTTTAAATAAAAGCACGGGCAGTATTGTTGACAAGGGTGTTGCTGGCGTGCCTATTAACACTGGATTACCACAGTCTGCTTCTCCTGTTTGCATTACTCCTAGCTATGTTGCGGTTGTTTTTAGAAATGCAACAGGCACTGCTGGTGTTTTGCAGGTGTGGCATAAAAACAATATGAGCCAAGTCTGCAATTCAGATGTAACTGACAACGGCACAGACTGGACTTTGCAGGGCAGGATAACTTGTGATGCTTCTACTGCTTACGTCAGCACAGGATATGTTAGCGTTCCATTCAAGGGTTATAAGTTGTATGACCTATCAACTTGTGCCAACACTGCCAACTGGTCGATTGGCGTGAATTCTTACATGAATGCAATTTTGTATGGAAAGAGCGTTTATGTGACTGAAGGGGCGATTGTTGCCTATTATGAAGGAACAACAACACTAGACAGCAGCAGTTCAAGCAGCAGCAGTTCAACCAGCATGGCTAGCAGCAGTTCAAGCAGCAGTCAAGTCTCCAGCAGTTCTTCAAGCAGTAGTATTCCAGCTAACGCCTGCGTTGGGACTGAATCAGAAACTTGCGGAGAATGGGATGGTAATCCTGAGCAATGTGTTTTGCATTATGATTTTGATGTTGATAAGTATTACCAATGCGCGTATGGAGGAAACTGCAATCAAGGAGCTGAATGCAACGTGTTTGAATCAAGCAGCTCAAGTAGTAGCAGCAGCTACGCAACAAGTACATCAAGTAGCAGTTATGCCTCAAGCACTTCTGTCGTTTCAAGTAGTAGTAGTAGTTCCAGCAGCAGTATCATCATCAGCAGCAGTTCCAGTAGTAGTAGCATTATCGTCAGTAGCAGTTCCAGCAGTAGTATTGTAAGCAGCAGCTCCAGCAGCAGTATCATCAGTAGCAGTTCCAGCAGTAGCGTCATCAGTAGCAGTTCAAGTAGCAGTATTGTAAGCAGTAGTTCCAGCAGTTTTGGAAGTTCTAGTTCTGAAAGCAGCAGCAGTTCAACGAGCATTGCTTCCTCCAGCACCAGCAGCAGTCTTGCCTCCAGTTCTAGCAGCAGCCAAAGCAGTAGTAGCAGCACTTCAATGGCATCCAGTTCAACTAGCAGTAGTTTGGAGTCTTCCAGTAGCAGCAGTCAGAGTAGCAGTTCTTCAACATCAATGGCATCAAGTTCCACTTCAAGCAGCGAGTCAAGTAGTAGTGAAAGCAGTTCCTCTAGTAGTAGCAGTACTTCAATAGCGAGCAGTTCTACTTCCAGTAGTTTGGCATCGAGCTCCTTAAGTTCAAGCAGTAGTAGCACGAGCATTGCTTCTTCTTCAACTAGCAGTAGTTTATCCTCTTCGAGTAGTAGTTCTTCGAGCACTAGCATTGCCTCAAGCAGCACTTCAAGTAGTTTAAGTTCGTCTAGTAGTAGTAGCAGTTCGACCAGCATCGCCTCTAGCAGCACCAGTAGCAGTTTGGCGAGCAGTAGCAGCAGTTCTAGCAGCACTTCAGTAGCAAGTTCTTCAACTTCTAGTAGTGAATCATCCTCTAGTAGTAGTTCTAGCTCCACTAGCATTGCTAGTTCTTCAACTTCCAGCAGTGAAAGTAGCAGTAGTCAATCTTCAAGTAGCAGTACTTCAATGGCGAGTAGTTCAACTTCAAGTAGCCTAGCTTCCAGCAGTTCCAGCAGCAGTAGCACTTCAATCGCCAGCTCCTCCACTTCCAGCAGCGAATCCAGTTCTTCAAGCTCTACATCAATAGCCTCCAGTAGTTCCAGTAGCAGTCTGTTAAGCAGTTCTTCTAGTTTAAGCAGTAGTTCCAGTTCCACCTCTATAGCAAGCAGTTCTACTTCAAGTAGTTTGTCAAGCTCTAGTTCTTCAAGCAGCGAAAGCAGCACTAGCATGGCTTCTTCAAGTACGTCTAGTAGTGAAAGCAGTTCCAGCAGTAGTTTTGCGTCCAGTAGTTCTTCTAGCAGTACCTCTATTGCCAGCAGTTCGACAAGCAGTAGTCTTTCATCTAGCAGCAGTTCTAGTAGTTCCACTTCAATCGCTAGCAGCAGCACCAGCAGCAGTCTGTCAAGCAGTTCCTCGAGCTCGAGTGTAATAAGCAGTGAATCTAGTTCATCTTCAAGCACTTCTATAGCTAGTTCCAGCACTTCCAGCAGCCAGTCTAGCAGCAGCAGCAGTAGTTTGTCCACTTCTATGGCCTCAAGCTCTACTAGCAGCAGTGAGAGCAGTAGCAGTAGAAGCAGCAGCAGTGAAAGTTCGTCAAGCAGTAGTAGTTTGATTTCCAGCTCTAGTAGCAGCAGCACATCTAGGGCAAGCAGTTCAACTAGCAGTAGCGAATCAAGCAGTTCCTCAAGCAGCAGCACTTCTATTGCCAGTTCCTCCACCTCAAGCAGCTTGGGGAGCAGTTCCAGCTCATCGATTTCTAGCTCAAGCAGCTCTAGTATCGAATCAAGCTCCTCTAGTTCCAGCAGCACATCAATCGCATCATCATCCACTTCCAGTAGCATGGCTTCCAGCAGTAGCTCATCGAGCAGCACTTCAATAGCATCATCAAGCACATCAAGCAGCGAATCAAGCTCGTCTAGCAGCACTTCAATAGCCAGCAGTTCCACTTCAAGTAGTCTAGCAAGCAGCAGTTCGAGTTCAAGTTCCACGTCAATAGCCAGCTCCTCAACCTCCAGTAGTCTGGCTTCTTCGAGCAGCGAATCAAGTTCATCATCCAGCACAAGCATCGCTTCCAGCTCTACCAGTTCAAGCCAGTCGAGCAGTAGCGTGAGCAGCAGTAGTTCAAGCAGTTCCACGTCAATAGCCAGTAGTAGCACCAGCAGCAGTCTAGCTAGCAGTTCCAGTAGTAGCAGCTCCACTTCCATGGGAAGCAGTTCTACTAGCAGCATACAGTCAAGCAGCAGTTCCAGCCAATCCAGTTCCAGCGAGTCAAGCAGTAGCGAGAGCAGTTTATCGAGCAGCAGCATCATAAGCAGCTCCACCAGCAGCAGTAGCAGTTCAACGAGTTCTAGTAGCGAATCCAGCTCATCCAGTAGTTATGCATCATCGACAAGCCAGAGCAGCAGCAGCAAAGCAAGCAGCAGCTCTTCATCGAGCACCAGCACTTCCAGCAGTTCCAGTTCCAGTGTAATGTCAAGCAGCACATCCAGCATAGTATCAAGTATGCTATCCAGCATAGTCTCAAGCAGCTCCTCTTCCAGCAGTAGCAGATCCTCTACGCTGGCTAGTAGCATAGCTACGAGTTCCAGTTCCAGTTCCAGCAAAATATCCAGTTCCTCATCATCTTCCACCAGCAGCAGCAGGGGGAGTTCCATGTCGTCAATACTCGCTAGCAGTTCTTCCTCGAGTTCAAGCAGCAGCCTTGCTAGCATACCACCGACGACAGTGGTTTGTGGTCTTGGGATGATGACCTCTTCCTGTACGTATTCCATAACATACAACGTCAACTACACCAACATCTCGCTGAGGATAACGCCCAATGCGACAACATGCAGCGTGGCCGGCAATCTGACTCCAACCAATATAAGCAACACCACTTCAGGGATAATGTATTGGTGCCAGTATCAGATAAGAACAAATGATACTCACACCAGGATGAACTGGAGTTTCGTTCAGCCGGTCAATGGAACGGGCAATTCAACCCACGTCTGCTATTACTGCAACTTTTCGATGCAGCTTAAGAACACTTCAGCGTCGAGGCCGTTCTATGCCACAGTGGAGATAGCTCCCTGGCTCAAATACTCGAGCATCCCGCAGGCCATACTGGACAAAATGGGCCTTACAGGCATAGCGTATGGGGTGGTGGTGTATGGAAATGTAAGTTACTCGGCTCAGATTCAAACAGTGCTGTATGCGTCAGGGCTCGTGGCTCTAGGCTATGGTCTCGCAAACACGCTAAGGAGGACAAAAAAGGTGAAGGAAAAATGACAACGTATCTGCCTGATCCGACGTCTGTGACATTGGGAGCGGCTCCTGCCGTGCTGTTGACGACGACGGATGACTTGTCAGGCAACATAATGGACATAACGATGATGTGCGACAAAGGCGCTGTGATGTCGGTGCAATACGACGTCTATGGCGACGGGGAACTGTGGCTCACCCAAGGAAGCCACAACATCTTTGAGAAGCCCCTCAAGGTGAAATACATGGGCAAAGGCAAGACGAGAATCTATACCATAAAAGACTCGGAACTGGCTTCAGTAACCGCCTCTTGTAAAATAGAGACAACCTCCTTCACCGGCTACTGCACCATAGACGATGTCAGAGCTTCCTCCGGCCTTTCAACAGACGACATAAGTGACAGTGATTTGCTTTGGATTGTGCAGATTGCCACTGCTCAAGTGAACAAGGACGTCAACAAGATTAGGATTGAAGAGCTTGTTGAGGAGATAGATTCCTATAGGGAAAATGAAGTCAATGGAACCAACACCGTTTACTATGTCCAGAACGGATACACTTGGTTCCTAGCCGATCTCAACAACGACGGCATAGTAGGCACGGGCGATGTACATGTATATGGATACAGCAATGAGACGCGGACCGAGCTCACTGTGAGCAGTGTGGACGCGAGCAGAGGAATGGGCAAGATTACTCTGTCATCTGCCCCAAGCGGGCTGGACAAGATGACGATAACCTATGCCATGTCGCCCGTCCACTACCAGGATCCGCTGTTGAAGCAGGCATGCCTGCAGCTGAGCACTGCCTTAGCCTATACCGGTATCGAGGCGAAAGACTTTTCAAGGATTAGCTTAGGAAGACTTAGCGTGATGAGGCAGCCCAGCATCGGTTATCTTACCTATCTCCAGCGCTACAGGGATACCGTGCACCAGATAAAGACTAGGATAATGGGCAAGTCTGAGGGGCCTGAAACCACCAGAGAGCTTGATCCAATCTCAAGATTGGCTGGAAGGGGTGAAAGATCAGGGGTGAGGGTGATATGACAGGCAGGATAGCTTCCCATCTTAGGAGGGCCATGGATTCGCTGCACAACGACGCGAAGGAGAGCGTGACCATCAAGACAGTCTCAGCCCAGACGCGGAGCGCAGACGACGACGTCACGACGACGTACGACTCTGCTTCCGGGTATGCCACTTCCATTCAGGAGATCACCGATGAGATGCGGCGTGAGAGGCCGGGCTGGTTCGACACCGGCACTCATGTCGCCTATTTCAAGTATAACGTCAGCGGCATTTCGCTTAACAACGTCATAATCTGGAATGGCGGCACATACTCAATAATAAGGGTTAGGAAGGAGACCGCCCTTGGTGGAGTCGTCTATCAGGAGGCTCTGCTGGAGAAGACAGAATGAAGAAGAGCAACAACGGCTTTGATATGGACTATTATTTCAGGCAGTATCTTGAATCCCACAAGCAGATTTTGGATTCGCACAAGGTTGCCATAGAGAAGATTGGCAACGGCATCGAGGCATTGAGCAAGAACCACATCGAGCATGACCAGTTTGTCAGGGAGAATCTGAGCAAATTGGGCGAGCAGAACTGCGGCATCAGTGGCAAGCTGGCCGAGTACTACAAGCTGATACTGATGCTGATAGCGATTATCGCTGCGCTGGTCGGAATCAGGATAATGCAGGGGGGAGTAACATGAGTTATTTGTCTTTTGTTTTGGATTTGTTTGCGTTAGTGGCGGCTTGTTTCACTTTGTATTATGTGTTCAGGCTGGAATCTTTGCTGAAGTCTTTCACCTTCAGGTTCCTGAAATTTGCGATATTATATGCCATGATGTTGAGAATCGTGATAGTGGTGACGCACTTTGACGGATGGATGAGTGTCGCCGATGCCAGTAGCCTGATGTCTTTCTTCTGGCTGCTGCTTGCAGTGGCCTTTTATGAGATGTACATTGACGTCACCAGATACATCAGGAGGAAGCTGGATGGAATATAGTGGTTGTATATATAAATCGGGATTGGTATATTGTAATGCATCCATCGGGGTGTCTACTTTAACCCAACGGGGTTTTTCATGACAGACGTGTCGCGGTCCACTTTAGGCAGGGAGCTTCCAAAATACATAAGGGATGTGATAAAACTGAATGTTCCCGACCTTGAGAGCAGGGTGTATAAAAGCGCTACTGACGATGTTCAGAGGAGTCTCCCGACCTGCTATCTCGACATCTCTTCCAAAGGCAGGGAAAAGCTTTCTTTCGACGGCACCAAATACCGCACTCTCCCAGTTTACATCAACGCTGAAGTGTGGGCTTCCACCAACATTTCCAGGGATTCCATAATGGATTTGATAGAGGAGACGCTGGGGGACAACAGCAGTTCAGACGGCTCCGACACCATGAAGTCGAAATACATAGCGCTCAAGAGAATCACTTCGGCAGTCAACGACAGGTACATTGAAGGCTTTGACAAGATGATAAGGATTGGGACGATGACTATCGTCCTCAGCTACTATGGAACTTAAGATCAAAATTGAGGGTGTGGACAAGGTCAACGAGTCGATAAAGAGGATACGCAAGATACCGAAGGATCTGTCTCAACAGGGTTTGGATGAGATCGCCATGGCCTATGTTTCAGCCATCAGAAGGCAGCTGGAGATTAATAATTCGGTTGCATCCTGGGATTTGTGGAACAGCTTCAGGGCGAAGAGGGTTGAGGACAATGTGGTGCAGGTGGTGACGGATTCCAAATACGCCGCTTCGGTGGAGTGGGGAACTGAGAATGCGAGGCCGCCTTTCTATAAGATAATGGATTGGGTGGAGCTGAAGAATATCAGACCTGCGGGCACCGACGATCGTGGGAAACCTTACACTCAAAGAGATGTCGCATGGTTCATTTGGAAGAGCATATACGAATCAGGGTATACTAGGCCGCATCCCTACATTCAGAAGGCGAGGGATATGGCCAGAAGAGATGTCAAGACGATAATCGAAAAATATGTGAGAGGTGGATGAAATGTATAGAATCACGAACAACACCAAGGAATCTAAGGTGTGCGTGAGCAGGACCGGAGCGCAGAACATTCTGCTGCCTGGTGCCAGCATACTCTTGGACAAGCCCCCCAAAACAGGAGGGTTTGAAGTCGAAGAAGTGAAGATTCCCAAAACGGAAGTCGAAGAAGTGAAGAGAAGCCCCTTTATTGAAGAGGTTGGCACGAAGAGCGATATTAAAAGGAGAAAAAAGGAGGAATAAAAAATGGCAGGAATATTAAGCGCATGGACTGAAACTTGCCTGGTGTCAATTGAGCCTGAAGGGTATGGGGCTCTCTTGTTCCAGGCGATGGCCGAAACGATTGATCCCGATTTCGGAGAGAAAGGAGTGGAATACATACCGATACTGAGCGGAGGCAGGGTAACCAAATACCTCCCACAGGAGGACACGACCATCACAATGGAGTTGTATCCGCTTGAAGTGGGCACGGCAGGATGGCCAGCCACTGGAAGTACCAGCACTGCAACCGGCGTCTTTGACGTGATGGATGGGGCGGTGGACACAG
>Ga0194113_10002321_pt1 | contig 26125 bp, 19 predicted proteins | sample TA2MahC200mmetaG_FD_146193 | JGI IMG/M metagenome (GOLD analysis project Ga0194113, IMG submission 146193) | Freshwater microbial communities from Lake Tanganyika, Tanzania - TA2015017 Mahale Deep Cast 200m | ecosystem: Environmental > Aquatic > Freshwater > Lake | place: Tanzania: Lake... | reverse complement strand
TGCAGGAGCATGAGGTCGGTCTCGATCGCGTCGAGATCGTGGACGGAAGGGTCCGCGAGACACGATAAGGGGCTCCTGCGAACGCGGATCTCGCCTCTCTCCGTCCACGCGGCGCCCCACCCGTCCTCATGGCGATGCTCGGCGCCAAGGCGTCTCTTCTCGTGCGTGTGGGCCGGATTGTCGTTGGCGGCCATCCTGATGAGGGCCTCGCGAAGGGCGCGGGGCTCGAACTCGCCGGCGGCCGCGATCATCCTGCACATGCTTGCTTCCTTCCACGCGGTATCTTGTCCGTCTCACGGACTCGTCGAGTGTCGCAGATGCGCGCACGGCGGTCCAGTCTGGCCCCGGCAAGACCTGACGGCAAGACTTGATCCTCCCCAACCCCATCGCCTGTGGTATCCTCGCTCCGTTTGGGGCGATTCCAACAAGGAGGTGCACCCTGCACACCGACATCAAGAAGCTGTTCCGGGAGGTGGCTCCCGCTGTCGACTTCTGCTCGCTGCGCGTGCTCCGGGAGGCGAGCGAGCAGCTCATGGTCCGCCACGAGATCCCGCAGCCGGTCGTCTTCCGCGAGGACATCGGGGGGATGGTGACGGTCATCGACCGCGGAGGCCTCGGTTATGCCGCGACAAGCGATCTATCCAGGGAGGGACTGCGGCGGGCGGTCGAGGATGCGACCGAGTGGGCCAAGCGCAGCGCCGGGCGCGCGGTCACGAACTTCACGGCCATCGAGCAGCCTCACCCCACGGGCCACTACGAGACGCCGGTCCGCGCGCCGTGGCAATCGATGCCGATGGCGCAGAAGATGGACATCCTGCGGCAGGAGTGCAAGCGCCTGCGGACGGAAGAGAAGATCGTCGATAGTGTCGCATCCTTCTGGTACACGGAGGCCGAGAGCCGGTTCATCGCCGCCGACGGCAGCGAGGCGACGCAGAGGCTCTTCCACCTGATCCCCGTTCTGAGCGCCACCGCCAACAAGGGGACCGAGACGCAGACGCGCACGCTCGGCGGGCGCGGATACTGCCAGCAGGGCGGCCTTGAGGTTCTCGAGACGGTCCGCTTCCGCGAGCTGGCGCCGCAGATCGCGACCGAGGCTCTGGCCCTGCTCGATGCGCCCAACTGCCCGTCGGGCAAGCTCGATCTCCTTCTCGATCCCGATCAGATGATCCTGCAGATCCACGAGTCGATCGGGCATCCGCTCGAGCTGGACCGGATCCTGGGAGACGAGCGCAACTACGCGGGGACGAGCTTCGTCACGCCCGAGATGATCGGCACCTATCAGTACGGGTCGAAGCTACTGAACATCACGTTCGATCCCTCGCGCAGGGAGCAGTTCGCGACCTACGGATTCGACGACGAGGGGCAGCCGGCGAAGCGCGAGTTCATCATCAAGGACGGGATCCTCGTGCGCGCCCTCGGCGGGACGACCTCGCGCGGCCGCTCCGGGATTCCCGGCGTGGCGAACGCGCGCGCATCGGGCTGGAACCGCCCGCCGATCGACCGGATGGCGAATCTCAACCTGGAGCCGGGCGACTCGACGCTCGAGCAGATGATCGCCGCCGTGGAGGACGGCGTCTACATGAAGGCGAACCGCTCCTGGTCGATCGACGACTCGCGCAACAAGTTCCAGTTCGGCTGCGAGTGGGCCAGGCGGATCGAGAAGGGGAAACTCACGACCCTCCTCAAGAACCCGAACTACCGCGGGATCTCGGCGACCTTCTGGCGAAACCTCAAACTGGTCGCCAACGCCTCCACCCTGCAGATCATGGGGACCCCCTATTGCGGCAAGGGGGAGCCGAATCAGATGGTCCGCGTGGGGCATGCCGCGCCTGCCTGCCTCTTCGCTGGCGTTGACGTCTTCGGAGGAGAATGACGATGCAACAGGCGTTCTATGAGCTTGCCGATCACTTGACGTCCCTGATGCGCGGGGGCGAGGTCTACACCTGCTACTTCTCGGGCGAGGTCTCCGATTTCGTCCGCTTCAACAAGAGCGCGATCCGGCAGCCGGGCCGCGTGACCCAGCGCCACCTGTTCATCGATCTGATCTCGGGATCGCGGCATGCCTCCGGCACGATCGGATTGTCCGGCGACCCGGCCGCAGACAAGGGCAGGGTCGCCGACCTCGCGCAGAAGCTGCGCGACGCGATTCCGCATCTTCCCGAGGATCCGCACCTGCTCTATTCGACCGAGGTCCGCTCGGGCGAGCGGATCCAGGAGAGCACGCTCCCCTCCCCCGCGGAGGCCACGGACGCGATCCTCGCGGCCGGGCGGGGGCGCGACCTGGTGGGGATCTATGCGGCCGGCGGGATCTTCGCAGGCTTCGCAAACTCCTTCGGTCAGCGGAACTGGTACGCGAATCACAGCTTCAACTTCGACTGGAGCTTCTATCACGCGGGCGACAAGGCGGTGAAGTGCTCCTACGCGGGCTTCGCCTGGGACCAGAAGGCCTTCGAGACCAAGGTCGCCGAGGCGGCGCGGCAGCTCGAGGTTCTCGCGCTGCCCCCCAAGGTGATCCAGCCGGGGAAGTACCGCGTCTATCTGACCCCCAACGCCCTCTACGAGCTCCTCGGGACGCTCTGCTGGAGCGGGTTCGGGCTCAAGGACAACAAGACCCGGCAGAGCTGCTTCCTCAAGATGATCGACGGCGAAGCGCGTCTTCACGAATCGGTCACGATCCTCGAGAACACGGCCAAGGGAGTCGCTCCCGACTTCCAGGCGCAGGGGTTCATCAAGCCCCCGCATGTGGCGCTGATCGAGAAGGGACGCTACGCCAATTCGCTGGCCTCGCCCCGCTCGGCCAAGGAGTACGGGGTCCCGACGAATGGGGCCTCCGACATCGAGATGCCCGAGTCGCTCGACATGCAGCCCGGGACGATCCCCGCGGCGGAGGCGCTCTCGCGTCTCGGCACGGGCGTCTACGTCAGCAATCTCTGGTACCTGAACTACTCCGACCGGCCGGCGTGCAGGATCACAGGGATGACCCGCTTCGCGACCCTCTGGGTCGAGAACGGCAAGATCGCCGCGCCGTTATCGGTCATGCGCTTCGACGAGACCACCTACCGGATGCTGGGCGAGAAGCTGGTCGGCCTCACCGATCGGACCGAGATGATCCTCGACGCGTACACGTACGAGTCGCGGTCGGTGGGAAGCGGCAGGGTCCCCGGCGCGCTGATCGAGGACTTCACGTTCACGCTCTGACCCGCGGGATGGATTCGCGGTGAGAATCTGCTCGCTCGCAAGCGGGAGCTCCGGAAACGCGACCTACATCGCTTCCGAGAGGACTTCGATCCTCGTGGACTGCGGGACCTCCGCCCGCGAGGTCGAGGCGCGGCTCGCCTCGATCGAGGTCGATCCTGCGGAGATCGACGCGATTCTGATCACTCACGCCCACACCGATCACTACCGATGCGCCGGGACGTTGAACGCCCGCTATGGGATCCCCGTCCACGTCGATCCATCGACCGCGAGGGCGATCCGGTCGCGCGACCGCTGGACATCCTGGAAGCGACTCCGCGAGACGATGCCGATCCCCGACCATGTCGGAGACATCGAGGTCCGCGCGCTCGACACGTCCCACGGCTTCCCGGCGCGCGACGGAAGGACCGTCGCCTATCTCTTCAAGAACCGGGGGAGAAGGGTCGGCGTGGTGACCGACCTCGGCAAGCCGACCCGCGGGCTGGTCGCGGCGCTGAAAGGAGTGGACGCGATCGTCCTCGAGGCGAACTACGACGAGGAGGTCCTTCGCGACAAGCTCTCCGATCCGGGCTTCGCGGGCGACTGGCGCTACCTCGAGTGGGTGGCGAGCGAGATGGGGCACTTGTCGAACAGCCAGTGCGCGCAGATCCTGAGCGAGATTCTCGATGATGGCTCCGCGCATGTCTTCATCGGCCACGTCAGCGAAAACCACCACGACCCCCGCCAGGACAACAACGAGTCGGAGCACGCGATGCGGGTCATCCGCGGCCTGCTCGCGCGCGACGGGCTTCCCGCCCCTCACCTTCATCGCACCTACAGGATCGGGAGGGACGCGAGCAAGGCGAGCCGGGTGATTGTGGTGTGACCAAGCCTCGCGGGCAAGCGGTCCTGGACGCCCCTGACGATAGGTTTCAACCTCCTGGCGGGCAACCTCAGAAGGTTCGCGCGAGTTGAGGCTTGAGTGCGCCTGGTTCTCATGTATATTAAGTCTCCAACCGTCCTGCGCAGGAGTGCCGTAGTGCCTGAAGCAGGAACGATGTATCCGACGACACGAAGATGAACCACTCCGAAATCGTCAGCTTCCTCTGGGGTGTCGCGGACTTGATCCGCGACACCTTCAAGCGCGGCAAGTACCAGGACGTGATCCTCCCGCTGACCGTCCTGCGCCGCCTCGACTGCGTCCTGGCTCCGACCAAGGAAAGGGTCCTCGCCAAGCAGGCCGAGCTTCGCAGCAAGAAGCTCGAGAACCTCGACCCGCAGCTCCGCAAGGTCGCGGGCTTCGCCTTCTACAACACCTCACGCTACGACTTAGAGAAGCTCCTCGCGGACGCGCCCCATCTGGCCGCCAATCTGCGCAACTACATCGCGGGCTTCAGCCCCAACATGCGGGAGGTTCTGGAGAAGTTCGACTTCGACAACACGATCAGCAAGCTCGACGAGGGCGGCCTCCTGTTCCAGGTGCTCGAGCGGTTCAAGAACGTGGACTTGCACCCGGACAGGATCGACAACCCCACGATGGGAATGATCTTCGAGGAGCTGATCCGGAAGTTCAACGAGGCGCTGAACGAGAATCCCGGCGAGCACTTCACGCCGCGCGACGTCGTCCACCTGATGGTCGATCTCATGCTGGCCGGGGACGAGTCGGAGATCCGCGCCAAGAAGGCGATCCGCACGGTCTACGATCCCTGCTGCGGGTCGGGCGGTATGCTCATGATCACCAAGGAGCACATCACCATCGGCCTGCGCAAGAATGGCGAGGCGCTCCGCCCCGCGATCAATCCGGACGCCGAGATCCATCTCTTCGGGCAGGAAGTGAATCCCGAGACCTGGGCGGTCTCGAAGTCCGATCTCTTCATGAAGGACCCGACGGGGCGCGACGCCGACAACATCGCATACGGCAGCACCCTGTCCCATGACCGTCACGCCGGCAAGAGCTTCGACTACCTGATCGCCAATCCACCCTACGGGAAGGACTGGAAGCGCGACGAGGATGCGGTGACCGCCGAGCACGAGCGAGGCGCGGCAGGCCGCTTCGGCCCGGGACTCCCCCGCATCAGCGATGGACAGCTTCTCTTCCTGTTGCACATGCTCGCCCACGCGAAGGATCCCAAGGAAGGCGGCTCGCGCATTGCGATCATCATGAACGGCTCGCCACTCTTCACGGGCGACGCGGGAAGCGGCGAAAGCGAGATTCGACGCTTCATACTGGAGAACGATCTGTTGGAGGCGCTGATCGCCCTGCCCGAGCAGCTCTTCTACAACACCGGGATCGCCACCTACGTGTGGGTCGTCACCAATCGCAAGAGGACGGAGCGCGCGGGGAAGGTCCAGCTCATCGACGCCACTTCGTTCTGGATCCCGATGCGCAAGAGCCTGGGCGACAAGCGCCGCGAGATTCCGGCGGACCGGGCGCAGGACATCCTCAGGATCCTCGCCGACTTCCGGGATGGCGATACGCGCCGCGTCACGAAGGATGGGAAGGACGAAGAGGTCGTCATGAGCCGCGTCTTCCCCACCACCCACTTCGGCTTTCGAAAGATCACTGTCGAGCAGCCACTGCGGCTCAACTTCCAGGCGAGCCCCGAGCGGATCGCCCGCCTCGATGAAGAGCGGGGATTCCAGGCGCTCGCCCAGTCGAAGAAGAAGGGGGCCGCGGGCGCCAAGGAGCAGGCCGAGGGGCGAGCGCTGCAGGAGGCGGTTCGCTCGCTGCTACGAGGCCTCCCGAACGCGGTGTTCAAGGATCGCGACGAGTTCGAGCGCGCGCTCGACAGCGCCGCGCGGAAAGCCGGAGTGAAGCTGCCGGCCCCGGCCCGAAAGGCGATCCTCTCCGCCCTCTCGGAACGCGACGAGGGCGCCGCGATCTGTCGCGGTAAGGACGGCAATGCCGAGCCCGATCCCGAGCTGCGCGACACCGAGAGCGTGCCGCTGCCGGCCGGAGAGGATCCCGCGGATGCCGAGGGTGTCGCAGCAAGCGTCCGCGCCTTCTTCGGCCGCGAGGTCAAGCCGCACGTCCCGGACGCCTGGATCGACACGAGCAGGCGCGATCCCAGGGATGGCCGCGTCGGCCTGATCGGCTACGAGATCAACTTCAACCGCTACTTCTATCGCTACACGCCACCCCACCCCCTTGAGGAGATCGAGGCCGATATTCGGGCCATCGAGGGGGACATCATCCGGATGCTGGGGGAGGTGACGGGATCTGGTGGAACCCTCCAGTAAGTGTCGGCACTTGCGCGGGACTGCCGACAATTCCTCTCACCCGCCGGAGCCCAGTTGACGCCATAACTCCTTTTCAATCAACATAATACATGACGCTTTGGATTGCCGGATGTTACGAAACGTCGGGACTTGCGCACAAACCCCGACGTTTCGTATCATCTCGCGGCCATGACGAAATCAAACAAGGATCGAGCGCTTCGGCTGATCGAAGGACTGGGACTCGCACGCCCGAAGGAGCTGGAGGCGCACGGCGTCACTCGCGCACAGCTCGCGCGTCTGGTGAAGGAAGGGCTTGTGCTTCGGCAGGCACGGGGCATCTACGTGGCTGCCCACCACTCGCCCTCCGAAGCACACACGCTCGCGCAGGTTGCGAAGCGCGTGCCCGAAGCCGTGTTCTGTCTCCTCACGGCGCTGCGCCTCCACGACCTGACGACACAGTCGGCGGCCGAGGTCTGGATCGCCCTTCCGGAAAAGGCCCGCCGCCCACGCCTTGACTATCCCCGCCTTCGCGTGGCCCGCTTCTCCGGACCTGCCCTGACCGAGGGGATCGAGGAGCGCCCCGTGGAGGGGGTCATCCTCCGCGTCTACTCGGCAGCGAAGACCGTTGTCGACTGCTTCAAGTATCGGAATAAGGTCGGGATCGACGTCGCGGCCGAAGCGCTGCGGGACTTCAGCCGCAAGCACCGCGGCGAGGCCAACGAGCTCGCCCGGTTCGCCCGCCTCTGCCGGGTCGCGCGCGTGATGCAACCCTACCTGGATTCCATCGCATGACCGACAAGGCCAACCTCGCGGCGCTGCCCGAGGCCGTGCGACGGACTCTCCTGCGCCGCAACACACCGATTCCGAGCGAAGCGCCAATCGGTTTGACGCGGGCGTACTGGGAGAATCCCTCGCGGCCGACGCAGATTCGCGCGTTCACACGGCGGTCTGGGCTCGCGATGCCGGACGGCTTCGCGGACGAGTGCGCGCGCATGCTCGGCGCCTTCCTCTCTCCCCTGCTCGAGGATCTGCGCGGCGGAAGCACCCGGGGTGGGACATGGCCTCCGGGAGGGGCATGGCGATGAATGGCCATCGGTTCAAGCCGTACCCCGATTACAAGGACTCGGGTGCCGACTGGCTGGGGGAGATTCCGGCGCATTGGGAGGCAAGACGACTCAAGTACGTCGCGCCACCGCGCGCCGAGAAGCTGAGCACGAAACCCGACGACACCGTCTACGTGGGTCTCGAAAACGTGGAGTCTTGGACAGGGCGACTGCTGCTTGAGAACCAGCCCGAAACAGTGGACAGCGCGGTGGCCACTTTCTACTGTGGTGATATCCTGTTCGGGAAGCTGCGCCCATACCTTGCAAAGGCGGCCCGACCAGGCTTCGATGGAGTCTGCACGAGCGAGATTCTCCCGCTGCGGCCGGTCGAACAGAACACGCAGAGCTTTGTTATGTACTGCCTGCTGAATGCGCCGTACATCCGCTGGCTCGACTCGCTAACCTACGGGACGAAGATGCCGCGCGTGAGCCCAGAGCAAGTTGCGGGTAGCTTCGTGCCGCTTCCCCCCGAACCCGAGCAGCGCGCCATCGCCGCCTTCCTCGACCGGGAGACGGCGCGGCTCGATGCGCTGGTGGCGAAGAAGGAGCGGCTGATCGACCTACTCCAGGAGAAGCGCGCCGCCCTCATCACCCGCGCCGTCACCAAGGGCCTCGACCCGACCGTCCCCATGAAGGATTCCGGCGTCGAGTGGCTGGGGGAGATCCCGGCGCATTGGGACGCCAAGCGGCTGCGGCACGTCGGCGAACCTATCATTGGCTTGACGTACGAGCCCGATGACGTTGTTGGCCCAGACGAAGGAACAATGGTTCTTCGCGCCTCGAATGTCAAGGCTGGACGGATCGTATGCGACGACAATGTCTTTGTGAGGACCGCAATCCCGGAACATCTCAGAACTAGACTCGGAGATGTCCTCATCTGCGCGAGGAGCGGAAGTCGTGATCTCATTGGAAAGAACGCCACGATTGACGAATGTGCGGTTGGTCTGACGTTTGGCACATTCATGATTGTCTTCAGGAGTCCGTGCAACCCATTCCTGTTCTGCGTCTTCAATTCCGCGCTCTTCGAGTACCAGTCTGGGACATTTCTAACGTCCACAATCAATCAGCTCACTGTAGGCAACCTGAAGAACATGACTGTTCCTGTTGCGCCGGATAGAGAGCAGCACGCGATCGCGGCGTTCCTCGACCGAGAGACGGCGAAGCTCGACGCCCTCATCGCAAAAGTCCACGACGCCATCCGCCGCCTCACCGAGCTCCGCACCGCCTTGATCTCCGCAGCCGTAACCGGCAAGATCGATGTGCGTGAGGAGGATGGATGAACCGTGTAGCCGTGCGACCGGAGCTGCTGCGTTGGGCACGCGAACGGGCAGGGCGCACGACAGAGAGCCTACTCCGCAACTTCCCCAAGCTGGGATCCTGGGAGGCCGGCGAGACGCAGCCGACGCTGAAGCAGCTCGAGAGTTTCGCAAAGAGCCTGCATGTACCCGTCGGCTATCTCTTCCTGCAGCAGCCTCCCGAGGAGCCGATACCGATTCCTGACTTCCGTACCTTTGCAGATGCCGGGATGGTGCGGCCCAGTCCGGATCTTCTCGACACGGTCTACCTCTGCCAGCAGCGGCAGGACTGGTACCGCGACTTCGCACGCATGATCGGCCAAGAGGCTCTGCCCTTTGTTGGCGCCTCGCGCGCCGGCGATGACATCGTCCGCACGGCGGCAACCATTCGCGAGGCACTCGGCTTTGACCTTGAGGCGCGTCGAAGGCTACCGGCGTGGACTGATGCGCTCCGACGCTTCATCGAGCAGGCGGATTCCCTCGGCGTCCTCGTGATGGTGAGCGGCGTCGCCGGGAGCAACAACAGACGCAAGCTCGACCCGGACGAGTTTAGAGGCTTCGCGCTGGCCGATCCGATCGCACCTCTTGTCTTCGTCAACGGCGCCGACACCAAGGCAGCACAGATGTTCACGTTGGCCCATGAGCTGGCGCACGTCTGGCTCGGAGAGACTGCCCTGTCGAATGCCCAGGCGGCCGCTGCTCCAGCGCACGCAGTGGAGCGCTGGTGCAACCAAGTCGCCGCCGAGTTGTTGGTTCCCATGGAGCCGTTCCAGGAGGCGCATCACCGCGGCGCTGAGCTGTCTTCGGAGCTGGATCGCCTTGCGCGGGAATTCAAAGTAAGCACGCTTGTCATCCTGCGGCGGATGCACGATGCGGGCACCTTGCGGGGCAGGGCGTACTGGGACGCCTATGAACAGGAGTTGGACCGGCTGCGCAGCCTCCCGAGTAGCAGTGGCGGGAACTTCTACCTCACACTGGGCGCGCGCGCGAGCAAACGCTTTGCGCGCGCTCTCGTGATCAGCACGCTCGAAGGGCGAACGGCGTTCACGGAAGCGTTTCGACTGCTGGGTTTCCACAAGATGTCGACGTTCCGGGAGTTGGGGGACAGCCTGGGGATCGCATTCTGATGGCCTATCTGCTCGATGCCGACGTCTTCATCCGTGCTAAGAACCTGCACTACGGGTTTGACTTCTGCCCCGCGTATTGGGACTGGCTTGTCGAACGCAACGCTGAGGGCAAGGTCTTCAGTGTCGAGAAGGTCGGGGACGAACTGCGGGCAGGTGCCGACGAGCTGGCGCAATGGGCAGCGATGCAGGGCGATCGGTTCTTCCTTCGGCCCGACGCGGCTGTAGTCCCGTCCCTCGCTGCCGTCAGCGCGTGGGCTATGGGGCAGCATTACGATGCTTCAGCCGTGAGCACCTTCTTGCAAATCGCTGACTACTATCTGGTATCGCAGGCACACGCAGGTCGCTACACGGTGGTCACGCACGAGCTGCCTGCTGCCTCTCTACGGAAGATCAAGATCCCTGACGCCTGCATTGGGCTTGGTATCAAGTGCATGACTCCCTTCGAGATGCTGCGGGTAGAGCGCGCCCGCTTCATCCTGGCCAGCGGACCTACGACCGCCTCAAAGAACTTCGCGCCACGACCATCTCGGCCGCGGTGACTGGCAAGATCGCCGTGCGCAAGGAGATGGCTGGGCTGGTCTGACCCCCGGGACGCTGTGCTAGATCTGGAGCCGCCCGTCGAGCAGACCATCGGCCGGAGATTCTTGTTTGCATTTGTCGGCTCGTTCGCTAATAATGCGATCGGCTATTTTCGAGGCCGCAAACAAGGAGTGCCATCGTGCCGAAGCCGAAGATGAAGCGACACCCCCACGGCCGGCGGATCCGTTGCCCGGGCGGATACGAAGCCTATGTCCCAGATTCACTTCCGCCCCCCATTGACTGGGACGGAAGGCTCGCGGTAGCGCTTTCCAGGGCTGACCTGGCCGTCGGCCGACTGGCGGGAGAAGGCAGGCGCCTCCCGAATCCGCACCTCCTCATCCGGCCATTCGTGCGCCGGGAGGCGGTGCTCTCGAGCCGGATCGAGGGCACGCAGGCCACGCTGGGCGAGCTTCTCTCCTCGGAGGCGGGAGCCACAGTCGGGCGGAGTCCCGACGATCTCCGCGAGGTCGCGAACTACGTCGTGGCGTTGGAATACGGCGTCGAGCGGCTCCGCACGCTGCCCTTGTCCCTGCGGCTCGTGCGCGAGCTACACAAGCGTCTCATGCGGGGCGTGCGCGGGGAAGCCGCCACTCCAGGGATGTTCCGGCGTAGCCAGAACTGGATCGGCGGCCCCCGCAGCACATTGCGCGATGCGTCGTACGTCCCGCCTCCGGCTGACGAGCTGGTGGAGTGTCTCGGCGAACTGGAGAAGTTCCTCCACGACGATTCGCTTCCCCCTCTGGTCCATGCCGCGCTGGCGCACTCGCAGTTCGAGGCGATTCACCCGTTCCTAGATGGAAACGGGCGCGTTGGGAGGTTGCTCGTGACGCTTCTGCTTCTGGAGAAGCGTGTCCTCCCGTCTCCTCTTCTCTATCTGAGTGCGTACTTCGAAGCCACACGCGAGGAGTACTACGCACGCCTCTTATCGGTCACTGCGCGCGGGGAGTGGGAAGAGTGGCTGATCTACTTCCTCACGGCTGCCGCACATCAGGCCGAGGACGCCCTGGGACGGATCCAGCGGATCGATGACCTGCTCCTGCGCTGGCGGGCGCACCTCTCCAAGTCCCCTTCCCGATTGTCCGAGAGAGCGATCGATCTATTCGTGGAGAATCCGTTCTGGACTGTGAACAAGCTCGCGGAGAGACTAGATGTCGCTTTCACCACTGCCCAACGAGGTGTTGATCGGCTCGAATCGGTAGGCATCGTGACGCTGGTTGGCGAGGCAAGACGCAATCGGGTCTACTGCGCCCGCTCGATCCTCTCGATCCTGGAGGAGCCGCCGCGGATCGCCCCCGAGCTTCATGGACCCGGCCCGGAGCTATGACAAGCTGTGACAGACGGCTGTGACAAGCTATGACATGGAGCTGTGACATGCTGCGACATGCTGCCATTCTGTCCGAACCCGAGACCGCACCGGTCCGACAGGGATCCGGATGACCCCCGACATCTCCGAACGCTCCTTCGAAGAGGCGATCGAGTGCGGCCTGCTCCAGGGCGGGCCCGACGCCTGCGTTGGACACGCGGACGCCGTCCGCGAGACCTCGCTGCACTACGGCGACAACCCGCCCGGCGGCTACCACAGGCGCCGGCCCGAGGAGTACGACCGTTCCCTCTGCCTGCTCCCCCGCGATGCCCTGGACTTCATCCTCGCCACGCAGCCGAGGGAATGGGAGAGGCTCAAGCAGCACCACGGGGCCGATCTGAAGGAACGGTTCGTCAAGCGCCTCGCCTCAGAGATCGAGAAGCGCGGCGCGCTCGATGTCTTGCGAAACGGCATCAAGGACTCCGGCTGCAAGTTCCGCCTCGCCTACTTCCGTCCCGCCAGCGGGCTGAACGAAGAGACGAGGCGGCTGCACGCGGCGAATCTCTTCTCCGTCGTGCGCCAGCTCCACTACAGCCTGAAGAACGAGAGAAGTCTCGATCTCGTCCTCTTCCTGAACGGCATCCCCATCTTCACCGCAGAACTCAAGAACCCGCTCAACGGGCAGGACGTCACCGACGCGATCCGCCAGTACAAGACCGATCGCGATCCTCGCGAGCCGGTGTTCTCCTACGGCCGCTGCCTCGCCCACTTCGCGGTGGACCCGGACCTCGTCTATGTCACCACCCACCTCGTCGGGGCGCAGACCTGGTTCCTCCCGTTCAACCAGGGGAAGTTCGGCGGGGCCGGCAATCCCCCCGTGCCGCCCACGCGGGCCGGATACTCCACCGCCTACCTCTGGGAAGAGACCTGGTCGCGCGACAGCGTCCTCGACCTTGTGCGCCAGTTCATCCACGAGGTCGAGGAGGAGGACCAGAAGGGGAGAAAGACCGGCAAGCGCTATCTGATCTTCCCGCGCTATCAGCAGCTCGACTGCGTGCGGCGGCTTGTGTCCGACGCGCGCGCGACGGGGGCCGGGCAACGCTATCTCATCCAGCATTCCGCAGGGAGCGGTAAGAGTTTCACCATCGCCTGGCTCGCCCACCAGCTCTCCACGCTCCACGACAAGAACGACCGGCGCGTTTTCGACTCCATCGTGGTTGTCACCGACCGCCGGGTCCTCGATCGACAGCTTCAGACCACGGTCCGGCAGTTCGAACAGACCCTCGGCGTCGTCGAGAACATCGACACGACCTCGCGCCAGCTCAAGCAGGCTCTCGAGTCGGGCAAGACGATCATCGTGACGACGCTCCAGAAGTTCCCGGTCATCGCCAAGGAAATCGGGGAGCTGCCTGGCAAACGCTTCGCCGTGATCGTGGACGAAGCGCACTCTTCGCAATCGGGCGAGAGCACGAAGAGCCTGAAGGCGGTGCTCGCCTCCCGTTCGCTGGAGGAGGCTGAGGCCGAGGAGGCGGGCGCGGCGACCCCCGAGGAGGAACTCGAGAGCGCGATCCTCGCCGAGATGGAGAAGCGCGGGCGGCTTCCCAACCTCTCGACCTTCGCGTTCACCGCCACACCCAAGACGAAGACCCTCGAGCTGTTCGGCACCAAGCGCCCCGACGGGAAGTTCGAGCCCTTCCATCTCTACAGCATGCGCCAGGCCATCGAGGAGGGGTTCATCCTCGATGTCCTTGCGAACTACGCCACCTACAAGGCCTACTGGCGCCTGTGGAAGACGATCGCGGATGATCCGCGCTACGACAAGAAGAAGGCCGAATACCTGCTCAAGTCCTTCGTCGAGCTGCATCCTCATGCCATCGGCGAGAAGGTCCGCCTCATGGTCGAGCACTTCGTCGCCCAGGCGCAGGGCGAGATCGCCGGCAAGGCCAAGGCGATGATCGTGACGCGCTCCCGCCTCCACGCGGTGCGCTACAAGCTGGCGGTCGACAAGTGCCTCGCGGAGCGCGGGCATCGCTTCAAGGCGCTGGTCGCCTTCTCGGGGACGGTTCCGGACGGAGGGAAACACTACACCGAGTCCAACATGAACGGCTTTCCCGAGGCGCAGACGGCAAAGGTCTTCGACCAGCCCGACTACAGATTCCTGATTGTCGCGAACAAGTTCCAGACCGGCTTCGACCAGCCGCTTCTTCATACGATGTACGTGGACAAGAAACTGGGCGGCGTGAATGCCGTGCAGACCCTTTCGCGGCTGAACCGTGTCCATCGCGAGAAGAGGGGCACCATGGTACTCGACTTCGCGAACGAGGCAGACGCGATCAAGGCCGCCTTCGAACCCTACTACGAGACGACGATCCTCTCCGAGGCGACGGACCCGCACCTCCTCTATGAGATCGAGACGCGCCTTGGCGAGTTTCCCGTCTATGCCAAGACGGACGTGGACGAGTACGCCAGGGTCTACTTCGATCCCAAGGCCACGCAGGACCGCCTCTACGCGGTCCTCGCGCCGGTCGTGGACCGCTTCAAGGACCTGTCCGACGAGGAGAAACACGATTTCCGCGGGCAGCTCACGGATTACGTGCGCCTCTATGCCTTCCTCTCCCAGGTGCTCACATTCGCCGACGCAGATCTCGAGAAGCTCTATGTCTTCACTCGCGGCCTGCGAAGGCTGCTCCCTGCCGATCGCATTGAGCTTCCCCGCGAAGTTCAGCAGAACATCGATATGGAGTCCTACCGCATCCAGGAGATCAGTCGCGGGAAGATCGATCTCGAGCGAAGGCCCGGGCTGCTCGTCCCGGTCGGCACCAAGGACGCCCATGGAACGGCGCCCGAGGAGATGGAGTCGCTGTCCCGCATCATCGCCGAGCTGAACGAGCGCTTCGGCCTCGAGTTGGGAGACGAGCACAGAGTGACTCTCACGCAGATGATGGGAAAGCTCGATGGCGATACGGCCCTCGATGCTGCGGCGCGAGCCAACACGCGCGAGAACGTCCGGCTCACGTTCGACAACAAGGTCAATGATGTGATCCAGGACATCGTCAACTCGAACTTCGACCTCTACAAGCGCATCACCGACGACCGCGCTTTCGGAGAGGCCCTCAAGAACTTCCTCTTCGACATCTATCTCCGCGGCCATCGCAACGCGGAGGAGCTGATCAGGCAGGGCGAGTCGAAGACGCTCGAGTTCAAGTCCACTCTCCGATGGAGCCTCAAGCAGAATCGGCAAGACGACGTGGGGGTGACGCATGCCGTCCTCAAAACGATCGCCGCGTTCCTGAACACTGAAGGGGGCGATCTCCTGATCGGAGTGGCGGACGACCGCTCGATTGTCGGGATCGAGGTCGACGGGCTTGAGAACGACGACAAGTTCATGCGTCATCTGGCGCAGGTTGTGCGGAACGGCCTCGGAGATCGTGCCGGAACATGCATCGACCCCAAGACGCAGGTCGTGGGGGGCAAGACGGTCTGCGTCGTGAGCTGCCAGCGCAGCCCGGAGCCCGCGTTCTTGAAGTGGAAGAACACGGAGGCCTCCCCGGAGGGGGACTTCTTCGTTCGCAGCGGTCCGGGGACAGTCAAGCTTCCCGTCGAGAGTGCGCGGGAGTACATCCGTACTCGATTCCCGGGTTGGGGTGGAGGCAAGAAGGGAGAGGAGCGCGTCGAGTAGTTGTCGTGCGACAGCCGAACTGGCTCAGGCGGATGGCCGCTTGCCTATGATGCGCTACAATGGAATCGGTCTTGGATCCGTATTCCAAGGCTATCGAAAGGAGCAAGGACATGGCGATGTACGCGTGCCCGAAGTGCGGGATGTCGATCGGCATCATGACCTGCGGCAAGTGCGGCAAGGAGTTGAAGCACGAGACGATCACCACCCCCGACGCCAAGACCGTGCACGTCTCCGAGTGCCCGGAAGGACACGGCAAGGTGAAGTCGCCGCTCTGCTGCGGCCAGGACATGGTCTGCAAGATCTGAACCGGATCCCAGGCTCTTCAAGGAGGCTTTCTCATGAGCACGAGAGACCCCAATGAGTGCTGCCCGAGGTTCGACCCCGAGCCTTGGGACGGCAAGGAGCTGCACTGGCAGGACAGGCGCTTCGTGAAGGATCGAGTGGCCTGCTTCCTCCACGTCCCGCTCAACTTCGGAGCCGTCATGAAGCGCAACGCATGTGCCATCGAGGCGGCGGGCGCGATGCCGGCGGAGATGGTCGTCCTGGCGGACGAGAACTCCCTCTGGGGAACCGATGTCTACATCGAGGTGACCAAGGAGATCCCCGGCGCGCGGATGGCCAGCATCTCGGGAACGTTCCTCAGCAAGGTCTTCGAGGGGCCATACCAGAACGTGAGGAAGTGGATCGCCGAGATGAAATCCTTCGTGCAGGGCAAGGGCAAGACCCTGGGGAAGCTCTACGTCTTCTACACGACCTGTCCCAAGTGCGCCAAGAAGTATGGGAAGAACTACGTGGCGCTCTTGGCGCAGGTCTGATCCAGAGCGAAAACCCGCCCCAGGCCCGACGGGCGCCTCAGGCTCGCGATTGCCGCGCCTCGTGACTCGCGCGCGCCCTGTCGCTTGGCCTTCGCCTCAACGCAGGAAGTGCGACAGGAAGTGCCCCACGACCCGCGGCTCGAGCGCCAGGGTCAGCAGCGCCCCCCCGATCGCCCCACCGAGATGCGCGGCGTGCCCGACATGCCCTATGCCGCGACGCGCCCCCACGATCGAGAGGGCCACATAGCCGATCGCGAAGAGGAACGCGGGAATCCCGATCGGGATGAAGAAGATGAAGATGGGCGCCATGGGGAAGAAGAGCACGTACGAGAAGACCACGCCGGTCACAGCGCCCGAGGCGCCCACCGCGCGGTAGCCGTAGTCCCGGCTGTGGAGGATCAGCGTGAGGATGCTCCCCGCCAGCAGGCTCCCCAGATAGAGGATGAAGAAGCCCTTCCCTCCCAGGAGCCTCTCGATCGGCGGGCCGAAAAAGAAGAGCGTGAACATGTTCATGAAGAGATGGCCCAGATCCACATGCAGCAAGCCGGAGGTGAACGTCTGATACCACTTCCCCTGGCGCAGAATCTCATGGGGGGATGCCGCGTAGTCGCGGATCATCCTCCGGTTCGAAAAGCCCGCGAAGCTGACAATGGCGGTGATACCGATCGTGAGGAGCGAGACGGGCGTGGCGGCCAGGCTCATTGTCTGGACCCCCTGCATTCTTCTTCAGGCGATTCTCTGGCGGCGCGGCCAAGCTCCTTCACAGTCGCTTCCTCCCCCATCGATCTCCTCCCGGACTCCCGGCATCACCGCCCTTCCAATGCAGGCGCGATGACCAATCCTCGATCTTCCGAAAGATGTAGCCGCCCCCCTCCGCGCCCCAGACCTGCCGGCCCTGCGCGTCGAAGCCTCGATCCCAGCTCACGAGCTGCCAGGGCGTGATCGTCACCTCGGAGGTGGCGTACTTCGCCCCGCGCAGGTCGCTCGCGCACCCTTCGCCTTCTGTGCTTCCCACGTAGATCGGTCCCGCCCGCCTCTGCAGGAAGATCGAGCATCCCTCGCGCGGGATGAGGGAGTCGGGAGAGAGCGCGGCGAGCGGCTGGGCATCCTTCCAGGCGCCCGCGAATCGCAAGGGGTGATCGAGGGCGTAGACGCGGCTCTCGAATCGATTCGGTTCGATCTGCCGGAGCGAATAGACGCGCTGGCGGTAGGGTCTATCCTCGTGCCCGGCGACAGCCTGCTCCACGTAGAGCCAGCACCCGTCCACGCGCGCGGGCCAGATGGGCGCCATCCTGAGCCGGATATCGAGGTAGGTGGAGTCGCGCGCCGCTTGGTCCGCGCTGCTGAATGAACCGGCCATGCAGGATGCCAGCTTCTCGAGCCCTCCATCCTCGGCGACTCCCCCCGGATAGCGGGTGAAGCCGCATCCACCCATCGCGAACAGAAGCAACATGAGGGCGATCCGTCGGCGCATGTGGACAATGACCTCCATCTCGGTTTCTCTCAGCGTCCCTCTAAGCCCGGCGCGTCTTCCACGGCCTGCGTTCCATCCCCCCCGCTACAACCCCACGAGGACCTGGGCGAGGATGATCTTCAAGATCAATGCGATCGGATGCACAGCCGAGTAGGCGATTCCCGCGCTCTCGGAGCCGGTGTGCGAGTTCGCGAAGGCGAGGGCGGCCGGCTGCGTGTGGATGCCCGAGAGGATCCCATAGGTCGAGACCATGTCGTAGCGGAGCACGCGGCTTGCGATCAGGATGATCGCCGCCGCGGAGAGGATCGTGATCCCCGCCCCGACCAGCAGCAGCGCGAGCCCTTGCTCGGCTATCGTATGCACGAAGCTCCCGCCCGCCCTCGAGCCGATCCCCGCCAGAAAGAGGAGTATCCCGAGCTGACGCATCGTGAGATTCGCGTTGGCCGCCATGGTCCAGACGATCGGGCCCGTTCGCCCGAGCCGCCCGAGGATCAAGCCCACGATGAGCGGGCCGCCCGCGAAGCCGAGGCGGACCTCGCGCTCTCCAAAGAACGGCAGCGGGATCATCCCCACCAGCACGCCGAGGATGAGACCCAGACTGAAGGAGAGAAAGTCGGTCTCCGTGATGTCGCGAAGCGGATTGCCGAGGATCTGCGTCGCCCGCTCCATGTCCTCTCGCTGAAGGACGATGCGGATCTGATCGCCGAACTCCAGCGTCGTCCCGGGATGCGGCGTGATGTGAACACCGCCTCTTCGGATTCGGCTCACGATGACCGGATGCCCGACGACGCTCGAGAGATCGCCGACCCTCTTGCCCACGATGCTTCTGTTGATCACGACCAGATCTCGGTACTCGATCTCGGGCGAGAGCTTCTCCACCGCCGCATCCACCTCGGGCCCCACGAGCAGCTTGGCCCGCCGGATCGCCTCGTCCGTTCCGATCCCGATGAGGACATCGCCCTCGCTCAGAACGACCTCGGGAGTGACCAGCTCGATCCGCCTTCCCTTCTTGATGCGCGTGAAGACCATCCCGGTCAGATCGGTCAGCATCGACTCTCCGAAACTCCGCCCGATCAGCTGGGGATTCGCCACGCGGAGCTCGCGCGTGAGGAAGTCGGCGCCCGAGCCCATCACCCGGGAGGCCAGCTCGCGCTCCTTCCCGAAGTCGACACGGAAGATTTTCGTCGAGACTTGCATTGCGAGGATCAGGCCGATGACGCCGAACGGATAAGCGACGCTGTAGCCCACGGTGGGACCGTCGAGACGCAGGCGGATCGCGGCGGGATCGAGCGTCGAGCCGGCCATGGTGTTGCGGAGGACCTCGATCGCCGCCGCAAGCGCCGGCGTATTCGTCAGGCTCCCGCAGAAGAGCCCCGAGGCGACCGCCGAGTCGACGCCGAGAAGCCGCGTCGCGCCCAGCGTGATCGCCGCGGCCAGGATCGTCGTCCCGCCCGCCAGCGCAGTCAGACGAACCCACTGGACGCGAAAGAGGTTGAAGAACATCGGCCCCGACTGCAGTCCCACCGAGTAGGCGAAGAGGATCAGACCCAGGACATGGATGTACTCCGGGATGACCAGCCGCTCGGGATCGATGGCCCCGAGGAAGAGACCGATGAAGAGAACCGCGGCGATCCCCAAGCGGAATCCGCCGATCCTGACGCTTCCTATGGCGTACCCAAAACCGATGATGGTGAATAGCAGCAGCGGCGTCGAGCGCGCCAGGAGATCGATCACTCCGCCCATGGATTCCGATGCCTCACCGCGGGCCTCCGTCATCAACATTGGGCCTGGAGTCCTTCGGACGCAAGATTGTTAGGTTCTCCCCGCCGCAGATCGTGTTGCGATCGAGGAGGAAGGAGTGGATCCCCTCGGCCCGCGTGCCGCGCAGCAGGGCGCCATGCCATCCCGTCGTGACTGCGAGGTAGTCGGGCCGCACCTCAGTCCAGAAGCGCTCTCTCAGATGCGCTTCCTCGGCGCTCCCCGCGCGCATCCGTCCCAAGTCCGAGAGAAGAGGAAGCAGCCTGTGGCTGTTCAGCCCGAGCAGATCGATCACGCGGTGGTTCCCGAAGAAGCGGATCGCGCCCGCGTCGCTGACCCCGACCGAAGCCCCCGCCGGGAGCTTCTCCGAGATCCACCTGCCCGCCGCAACCTGCTGCTCCTCGATGTTCCTGCAGTTCCAGGAATAGACGGCGCGCATGATCCGGTGTTGATGGACGAGGGTCGCGGCGACCGCGAACATGAGCAGGGAGAAGAGCCCGGTCCTCGCCGCGCGGCCAAGGAACCGCCTCATGATCCGATCCGCTTCGCCGACACCCATCCACCAGAGGACGACGAGGGCGATTGCCCCGGGGAGCAGGTAGCGGGCGAAGTAGAAGTTCTTGATCGAGCCGGCCTCATCCGGGCCGAGGATCAGGCCCATCGGAAGCTGCGTCGAAAGCGCATATAGAAACGCGAACGGGAAGAGGCCCGCGGCGATCGCCGCCGACGGCTGAACGTGGGCCAGCCGGCGGAGACCCGCCACCGCCAGCCCGAGCGCCGAGACTCCCAAGACGATCCTGAGCCAGGGCGCGGCAAACGATGTTCCAAGGAAGGGCTGGTAGAGCAGGAGGCTCGCGATGGCGGCCAGCTGGTCCTCGTTCATGAGCCCGAACCAATGGGCCTTCGCGTAGTAGGTCGAGGGGAACGGTCGCCCGGTGGCGAGGAGGCAACAGAGAATCCACGGGAAGATCACGCCGAGCGCGGGCAAGATCGTCCCGAGCGCGCCCCGTAATCGATCGCCTCGTGGTCCGTGAAGCAGCCTGGCGACCGCCAGCAGGGGCAGGAGCAGGTACCCCTCCGGCCGCGCCAGGATGGAGAGCCCCGCGCCGAGCCCCGCCAGCCGCCATCGCCCCCGCGCGATCCATCCGAAGGTGAGCATCAGAAGCAGGACGAAGAGAGGCACCTCCGTTCCGGAGACCGCCGCGAAGATCATGTAGGGAAGGAGGCAGACGCTCGCCGCGGCGGCGAGACCCAGGCGCGGACCGACGAACCTGCCGGCGAGGGAGACCGCCGCGACCGCCGCGGCGGCCGCCAGGAGAACGCCCGCCGCCTTCGCGGCCGCGACGGGAGGAATCCCGACCAGATGCGCCGGCGCGAGGAGGATGACCCAGAGAGGGCTCGTCGCGCCCGTCTCCGGTTCCCCCGGGTTGTACTGGAAGGGCCGCCCTTCGGCGATGCTCCTCGCATAGACCTGATGGATCCAGGCATCGTCCAGCGGGAGCCCGATCCGCGCGAATCGCGGCCCGGCCGCCTCGGATGTGACGTAAAGGAACGAGAGCGCCCCAACCAGCAGCAGAGCGGCAAGAAAGAGCCCCACCCTCTTGACGCTGATGGGGCCGATCGCCCTCTCGAGCATCTCTCCCACGGCACGCGCTGGACCAGCCATTCGGGGTCCGAGGATAGCGGCACAGCCGCGGAAAACAAAGCGAGCGAAGCGGGCCGCGGCGCGACGCCGCGCGAGGGAACCGAACGACCTGGCGGATGAAGAACGGCCTACGGAAGCTGGACCGTGAAGGTCGTCCCCTCCTCGGGAGTCGAGTGGAACGAGACCGTGCCGCGCAGATGGCGCTCGGCAAAGAGCTTCACGCTGTAGGTGCCGATGCCGTGCCCGCGCCCTGCCTTCGTGCTGAAGGAGCGCTGGAAGACCTGCAGCTTGACCTCCTCCGTCATCGTCCCGGCGTTGTGGACCGAGAAGGTGGGGTGCCCGTTACAGACATACGAGACACAGACGGTCCCGCCCGCCGGAGAAGCCTCTAGGGCGTTCTTGATTAGATTCCCCAATACGCGGCCGAGAAGCACCTCGTCCGATCGGATCAGGGTGGAGCCCGATATGAGCGGAGGGGCGATCCTCTTCCCATGAGAAGCGGAGTGATGGCTGTACATGATGCAGAGACGAACCAGCATCCGCGCGGCGTCGAACTCCTCCTCCTGCGCGGACAGCTCGTCCCGTTCCGCGGCGGCCAGATCGCGTTGCGCCAGGATTTCCTCCACCAGTTGCCCCGACATTTCCCGGGCCGTCTGGCTCAGCTGCAGGGCCTCCTCGCCGGAGAGCCCTGGCCAGATCTCGAGAATCGCGTTGAGTCCGCTGACCACGTTCAGGAGGTCGTGGAAGAATAGGCGCTCGAGGACCTCCCGGCGCTTCTCATCGGTGGCGTCGCGAACGGCGAAGACGGTGTAGCGCTCCCCCGCGAGCTCGATCGGGGTCGTCCAAACCCGAAGATCCAGCGCCGCGGGGCCATCCTTCGCGCTGCGCGTGATCCGGCAGTCCTCGACACGCTGATTCAGGGAATCCTGGCTCTCCCGGATCGCGCGCAACGCGCCGCAGGCGTCGCAGAACTCGGTCGTGCCGCACCCGCACTCTCCCTCGACGGCATGAACGCAGTCGAGGCAATCGCCCGGACGAAGCCCGAGAAGGTCCTCGACAGGCTGACCCACGAGAAGCCCCAGCTTGTTGTTCGCAAGCACGATCTGCCGCTGATCGTTGAGCACCATCGCCGGCTCGGGGAAGCTGTTCAGCAGGTCTGCGATCGAGCGGACTGCGGTGACCCGCCGATTCTGGCGGGCGATCTCGCCCCGCGACAACCGCACTGGTGCCGCGGTCCGCGCGGCGCGAAGCGGTGAGGACACTGGCCACCTCCTGCCTCGGGTCCCTCCGGACCGAGTCGCCCGTCTTATCGGCAGGATTGGCACCGCGCTTCAGAGGAACGCGCGGCGGGCCTCGCGATCGCGTGCCGGCCCGGGAGCAAGGAAGGATATTCCGTACGTCCTAAGCTATTGCTTCTTCGAGCCGCTCTCGGGGGCGCTCCCAGCCAGGCCTTTCTCGAGCGCAACGGCCATCGACTCCATCTCAGCGCCCCCGAACCCGAGCTCGCGTGCGCGCCGCGAGGCGGCGGCGAGGCAGCGGTCGCGCAGGCGGGACCGATGGGCCATGTGGGCTACGCTCTGGAGAAGCCTCCCGTTCGTCCCCTGCTTCTCGAGGATGCCGCAGATCCAGCTCTTCCACTCCTCGACCCGGCCGGCGGCGGCCGCGAAGTTGTAGGTCTCCCATGCGGCCGCCCCCGCGGTCGTCGCGGCAGGAAAGCGATCGAGGACCATCCTCCAATAGCCTTCGCTTCTTCCCGGATCCTTCCGCGCATGCGTGAAGTAGCGCGAGAGCAGGGTCAGGGAGCGCTCCACATACCGCTGCGTGTTGAATGGGTCAAGGTCGATGACTCGCTGCAGGAGCGAATCGGCCTGCGCGTCCAGCCCCCGATTCAATCTGCGCTCGAGAACAGAGTAGAGCAGCGGCAGGGAGTCGGCATGCGCCGCGAGGCCTTCTTCCATCCCGGCCAGACGATCGACGCCGTCCCTCAGAGGCACCGCGCTGTCGAAAAACGGCTGCTTCCCGTGGTAGCCCGCGACGCGATCGACTTCCACCCCATCGGGACGCACGAAGATCACCGAGGGAAGACCGGTCACGGGGAATCGGGACTGCAGCGCGCCGGCATCGGGGCCCGTCGTGTCGATGCGGATCGCGATCATCCCCTCGGCCAGGCCTTCGCCCTCCTGCGTGTTCCACACCTGCTCGTCCAGATCGGAGCACGCGCCGCAATGGCCAGAGTAGGTGTCGATGAGAAGCATCTTTCCGCTTCGCGAGGCCTCGGCGAGGGCCTCCTCGAGCTTCAGATCGCTCCACTGCACGCCCGCGGCCGCGGGCCGGGCGCAGGGGAGCGCCCCGCAGGCGATGACGAAGACGATGACGGCTCCAGCGAGAAACGATCTTCCCTTCATACTCTCCATCCGTCCAGCCCCCGGTTGTGGCTCCTCACTGTCTCGTCGGCAGACCGCCGGGAGCGTTGCTCGGGCGCCGATCGAGGGGCGGGATCTTCGGCGCCTTTCTTCGCAGCCTCCTCGTGATCTCGACGAATCCCCTCGCAAGCTGCGTGTCGCGGCCCGCCGCGTGCTCCTGGGGAGCCATCTCGACCTCGATGTCGGGGTCGGTGCCGTAGTTCTCCACGCCCCAGCCCACGTCCTCGAACCAGAACGCGAACTCGGGCTGCGAGGTGAAAGTCCCATCGACGAGCGAGTGCCGGGGCCAGATGCCGACCACACCTCCCCAGGTCCTCTTCCCGATCAGCGGCCCGAGCTTGTAGAGCTTGAAGGCGTGGCTGAAGATGTCGCCGTCGGATCCCGCGTACTCGTTGGTCAGCGCGACCATGGGTCCCATCGGAGCGTCCGTCGGATACGGCTCCGGCTCGCCCCACCTGCTCGCGTCATACCCGATCCTGCGGAGCAGCAGCTTTGTCAAGAGAAGCTGCGAAACGTGCCCGCCGCCGTTCCACCGGACATCGACGATCAGGCCCTCCCGATCGACCTCGCTCTGGTAGTAGCGGTGGAACTCCGAGAAACCGCCGCCCCCCATGTCGGGGATGTGGATGTACCCGATCCTGCCCTTCGACTCCGCGTGCACCCAAGCCCTCTTTCGCTCGACCCAGTCGCGGTAGCGTAGCGCGGACTCGTCGCGCAGCGCCCGGACCGTGATCGTGCGGATCTGCCCCGCCCCGCCGCCCGCCTTCTCGTCCTTCCGGGCGCCGCGGGCGCGGCTGCCCTTCGAGCGAACGGTGAGCCGAACGTCCTGGCCGGCCATGTTGACGAGGCGCTCATACGGAGAGACTTCGCGATTCACCGGACGCCCGCCGACTGCGAGGATCTCGTCGCCGGGCGAGAGACAGAGCCCCGGGGCGGCCAGAGGGGAGCCTCTCTTCTCGTCCCACGAGTCCCCGCGAGGGATTCTCGCGATACTCCATACGCCGCGTCGCTCGTCCAGCTCGAGATCGGCCCCGAGAATCCCCTGGAACCAGCTCGGCTCGGGACGATAGTCCCCGCCCATCTCGTAGCAGTGCGATGTCCCGAGTTCGCCCTGCATCTCCCAGAGAAGGTCCGAGAACTCCGAGCGACTCGCCGCTCGATCGACGAGGGGCAGGTAGCGGTCGTGCACGCCCTTCCAATCAATGCCCGACATCTCGGGCGTCCAGAACTGATCGCGCTGGAGCCGCCACGCTTCGCGGAACATCTGCCGCCACTCTTCGCCCGGGACGACCGATACGCGGACACGGTCCATGTCGAGCCACCCGGACTCGCGGCCCGGGGCATCGTTGCCGGACTTCTGCTCCGTCTTGAAGCCGATCGGAACGGCGCGCACTCTGTTCCCCGACCGGATGCCGAGGGTCTTCCCGTCAAGCGAGAGCGTGAAGTCGGTCATCCTCTCGTGGACGGCCTCCGTCTTCATCGAATCGAGATCGTAGGCTTCCAGCCGACCCTTCGCGGGAGGCTCGCCCATCTCGAGCCAGCTCTGGTCCAGGACCCCTTCGATCGGATAGGAAGAGAAGAGGACGCGGGAGTGCCCGCCGAGGACTTTCCCGTATCTCGCCTCGGGAACCGGGAAGGCGACGACGCGATCCTCGATCCCCTCCAGGTCGATCGCGATCGGCGCGGGCGCCTCTCCTTCCCGGCCCCTCTTCTTCCCGCCCTCCTTGCGGGGATCCTGCGGAGCCGGCGCGCCGGGGGCGCGTGGGAGGGCAGCCGCCAGGGAGAATGGTGAGGAAAGATCGCGGCGAAGCGTCAGGAGACAAGGCAGACTCCCCTTCGGGAATCCGTAGTCGAAGTACTGGCCGTCGGGAACAGGATCGAAAACCCGCCACGAGATGAAGTACAGGAACCTGCCCCCGGGATCGAAGGCGGGCCGTCCGTCTCTGAATCCGGGACGCGTGATCGCTGTCACCTTTCCCGTTGCGATCTCCAGAAGGTGGATGCGACTGGTCCTGCGGGCATCGGGGAAGCCATAGGCGATCCAGCGACCGTCCGGGGCCCAGCTGACGCCATCGATCCGCCCATGTGCGCTCCTCTCGACTATGTGCGATCTGCCGCTCATCAAGTCGATCAGGATCAGCTCCTGGCGCTGGTTCGTCAGCGCGACGCGGTCCGGCCCGGCCGGCGAGGGAACGAGATCGGTCGCCCGGCCGAAGTCGCCCGTCAGTCGCCTCGGCTTCTCGCCGCCATCCGCGGCCAGGACCACGAGCCCTTCCTCTCCCCCCTCGTCGCTCACGGCGACCGCGCGCCTGCCGTCCGAAAGCCACCTGCCCAGCCTGAGTCGCACTCCCTGGCCTCCTCCGAGGGCGCTGACGCCCCCTTCCCAGAGACCCATCGCGTGCAGCAGGCCGCGATGCACCGTCAGGACCGAGTGCCCCTTCGGATGGAGATCGACGCCCTCCAGGCAGCGCGCGGCGGGAACGAACTTGCGGTTGCGCTGCGGGCGCGGACTGGCCACGCGCACGTCGAGC
>Ga0194113_10002320_pt1 | contig 26127 bp, 16 predicted proteins | sample TA2MahC200mmetaG_FD_146193 | JGI IMG/M metagenome (GOLD analysis project Ga0194113, IMG submission 146193) | Freshwater microbial communities from Lake Tanganyika, Tanzania - TA2015017 Mahale Deep Cast 200m | ecosystem: Environmental > Aquatic > Freshwater > Lake | place: Tanzania: Lake... | reverse complement strand
GGCATCTATGTGGTCCTTCTGCAGGTAGAGCTGTCCTTGATGGATGAAGGGCATGGTGGCCACCTTGAAGGAGAGTATTTAAACTCTCCGTCGACCACCGTTAGGACACATGTCATGTCTTTACACAATTTGTAAGTCCATCCTAGGACAAGTATATTAAAAAGGCAGGCATTATTCAGTGCTGGATGCAGAGGACTACCCGGACCCGCCAGGAGCGCACCTTTTTTTGCATTCTCATAGTGCTATCCCAGTTGGTCGTCACCGTCCCGCCGGGCGCGGGCGATTCCCGCCTCACCACCTTCCCGGACGGCTCGACGGAGGGCAGCGCGGTCTTCGGCCCGGGCGGGGGCAACCTCACCCTCCTCTCGATAGACATCCCCGGCGACGCTTTCGTTTCCAACGCCTCGCTCTCCCTGCAAGCCCTCCCCAGCGTGGTCTCCGGAGGGAGCCTTGCGACGACTGACTCCGACTTCCTTGCCCTGGAGGGCAGGCGCAACCTGACCATCGCCAACGACGAGGTCCGGCTCTCCATGTCATCCGGCGGATGGTCCCAGTCATCGGATGCCGAATTCCGTTTGGGGTACGCCGAAAATATTGATATCTCCAACGGAGTGGCGCTTTCAAAAGGCGCAAAGCATTCGATCATTGTTCAAAACAGGTCCGCGTCACCTTTCTATGCCAGCCAGCTGAACCCGGTGTCGGCGGCAAGCTCCAACGGCAACCTGGTGCTCGTCTGGGAGGACCTGCGCTCCGGACAGAGCCTGGACATCTACGCCCGGATGTTCGACCCGGCCGGGGCGCCGCTCACCGGCGACATCGTGGTTTGCGAGGCCCCGGGGCATCAGGTCAACCCGGCCATAGCCCTGGACGGGTCGGACGGCGTCTTCATACTGTGGCAGGACCATCGCGCCGGCGACAGCGACATCTACGGCCGCAAGTGCACCGCCTCCGGCTCTCCGGCCGGGACGGAGTTCGTGGTGTGCAACGCCGCCGGGGACCAGGGCCGGCCGGCCATATGCGCCGGACCCTCCGGCAAGATGCTCGCGGCCTGGGACGATTTCCGGGACTCGAGGCACTACGCCGTGCGGACGCAGATGCTCAACCCGGACGGCACCCCCGACGGCCGGGAGAACGTCATCTCCGCTCACCCGACGGACCAGATGGCACCCGCCCTGTGCCCGACCGCGGGCGGCTTCGCGGTGGTCTACCAGAACGGCAGCAACCTCACCGGCGCCGACATCGAGGGGGCGCTCCTCGATTCTTCGGGCGGGCGCACCTCCGCCTTCATGGTCTGCAACGCCGGCCTCAACCAGTCGTCGGCCGCGATCGCGCCCGGCCCCTCGGGGGGTTTCCTCGTCGCCTGGGAGGACCGGCGCGGCGGGGCCGGCTTCGACATACGCGCCCGCCAGTTCGACGGTTCGGGCGACCCCCGGGGCGGGGAGGTGGCGGTCTGCTTCGCCGACGGCGACCAGCGCAACCCGTCACTCTCGGTCCGTGGCAACGGCGATGTGCTCGTGGGCTGGGAGGACGGGCGCTCCGGGGACTCGGAGGTCTATTTCAAGCGGTTCGACCCCGGCTGGACCCCGGTCGGCACGGAGGTGGCCGCCTGCTCCGAGAGGAGGGACCAGGACAGCCCCACCCTGGCCTTCGACCGGGCCGGCTCCTTCTTCATCGCCTGGTCCGACTGGCGCGACGGCCTGCCAAACATCAGGCTGGAGAAGTACGGCAACCCCCGCTTCGTGTACTCCTCAGGCAGCCTCGTCAGCCCGCCGATCCGCTGCCCGGCCGCCACCTTCGGTTCCGTCGGCCTGTGCATCACCCTTCCCGGCGTGGCCCGGGCCCGGACGAACACCACCGGTTTCCAGCTCGATGTTCTCGACGGATGGGAGGACGTGCTCCTGCAACCGGGGCTGCTCCCAGGCCAACACGTGAACGTGAGCCCTCGCAAGCACCCCTTCATCCGCCTTTGCGCCCGGATGTGGACGCTGGACGAGAACATCACGCCCGTCCTCCACGCCTGGTGGGTCGGCACCGGCGTCCGGGACGATCTCGACGTCCAAAACGGCGGGGCGCACTCCTCCACCCGCCAGGCGCAGGGAGGCGTCCTCCTCGAGCGGGAGCGGACCCTCCTCGCGGTCACGGGCGATGTGGCGGTGAAGGGCGGCTCCACGGATTCCTACCAGGTCCAGGTCGCCAAGCTCCAGGACGGGACGGGGAGCTACGTCGCGGTGTGGCAGGAGGGCGCGGGGACCGCCGCCAACATCCTCGCCCGGAAGTTCGGCCGGGACGGCTCGCCCCTCACCGGCGAGCTGACGGTGTGCGACGCGCCCGGCGTCCAGGAGATGCCCTCCGTCGCCGTGGACCTAAACGGCCGCTTCACGGTCGTGTGGGCCGACAACCGGACGGGGGACGGCTTCGACATCTTCGGCCGGCGCTTCGAATCGACCGGCGCGGCATCGGGGCCCGAGTTCCTCGTCTGCGGCACCGCCGCCGACGAGAGGATGCCGCGCGTCGCGACCGACCTTTGCAACAACTTCATCGTGGTGTGGGTCGACAACACCAAGGTCTACATGCTGCTTTACATGAGGAAGTACGGGCCGGACGGCACGGCGATGGGCCTCCCGGTCGAGGTGTCGGTCACCCAGTTCAGCCTGATGGAGCCCGTCATCGCCACGGACAGCCGCAACCGCGTGATCGTGGCCTGGTCGGACTTCCGCAACGGCAACTACGATATCTACGCCGCCATTTTCAACCCCGACCTGACCCCGCTCGCCGTCAACGGCGAGATCGCGGTCTCCACCAGGACCGGCGAGCAGTACTCGGCCGCGATAGCGGTGGACCGCAACGACAACTTCCTCCTGGCCTGGGAGGACACCTCCGTCATCGGCGGCAGCGATGTGTTCGCAAGGAAGTTCAATTCCACCGGCAAGGCCCTGACGGACGAGATCCCCATTGCCACCGCCGCGTTCGACCAGGGCGACCCGGCCGTGGCGTTCGATTCATCGGGCAACCTCTTCGCCGCCTGGCACAGCTACGGTGACGCCTTCGACATAAAGGGCCGCTACTTCGACGGCTCGGGAAACCCCCTGGCCGCCGAGCTGACGATATGCAACGTGAAGAACGTCCAGGGCGAGCCCGCCGACCAGCGGCACGCGGTCATGGCCTGCGGGCCGGAGGACGAGTTCATCGTCGCCTGGGCGGACAACCGCCCCAAATACGACATGGACTGCTGGGCGAAATCCTACGGCTTCCCGCGCCACCTTCCGGCCGGCACCTGGCTTTCGCCGGCCTACGACCTCGTCCACGTCCCCCTGTCGCTGGACATCGCCTCCTGGAACGCCTCCCTCCCCAACGGCTCGTCGGTCGCCGCATCGCTCCGCTCGGGGCCCGACCGGTCCCGGTGGACCTCCTGGGAGCCCCTCCAGAACGGGCAGACCGCCTTCTCCACGCCCCCCGACCGCTTCGTCCAGCTCCAGTTCGGCCTCTCCACTCCCGTCCCGGCCGCCACGCCGGTGCTGGAGGACCTCTTCCTCGGCTACACCACCTGGGCCACCAACGGCACCCTCGCGTCGGCCCCACTGGAGGTGCCGGTGCCGCTGACCGAGCTTTTGGTGTCGTGGAACGCCACGCTCGACGGGGAGCGAATCGACGTCGAGGTCTCGCAGGACAACGGGACCACCTGGACGGTCTGCGAGCCGGGGCTCCCGGTGGCGTCCGATCCCGCCCCGATGCTGCCAGTGCTCCGGTACCGCGCCTTCCTCCACAGCAACGGCACGGCCACGCCGGTTCTGGAGGACATCGCGATGTCCTTTGCGGCCACCGCCTTCCCCACGGACGCGGCGCTGGACCTGGGCGGCGACGGCACCGACGAGTGGGCCGGCGACGGGGTGTTCAACACCACGGTTACCGTCGGGGGTCTCGAGGGCGCGCTCAACGCCATCCTGGACGCGCGCGGGAACCTGCCCGGCATCGTCCGGATACCGCTCGCGCTGCGGTCGTCCAGCGCCGGCGTCATCCGGGTCTTCGGCCTGTCGGTGACCTACAACACGCCCCCGGTCATCACGGTCATCTCGCCAGCGCAGGAGAACCTCACCATAGACGAGGGCGGCTTCGTGGACTTCGAGGTCACCCTTCATGACGGGGACGGCGACGACCTGTCCTGGACCTGGACGGTCGACGGCCGCCCGGCTCAGAACGGCCTGCTGACCTTCCGCTTCCGGACGGATCATTCCTCCGGCGGCAACCACTCGGTCGGGATTTCTGTCTCGGACGGTCGCTGGTCGGTCGAGCGCGCCTGGCAGGTCAGGGTCCGGGACGTGAACCGCCCGCCCCTCATCGAGTGGAGCCCGGGAGGCGACGCGACGGTCAACGAGACCGAGAAGGTCTCCTTCTGGGCGCAGGTGAGGGACCCCGACGGGGACCCCGTGTTCGTGAACTGGTCATTGGACGGCGCCCGGGTCTCATCGGGGACCTCCTGGGAGTATGTCACGGACCACAACTCCTCCGGCACCCACACCGTGTCGGTCAGCGCGTCCGACGGCCGGGACGCCGCATTCCACAACTGGACCGTCACCGTCCGGAACCGGAACCGGCCTCCCCAGGTGGTCTCCGCCACCCCCTCCCCCTCGGGCACGGTGAGGACGGCCCAGGGCAGGCCGGTGACGTTCGTCGTGGAGGCGTTCGATCCTGACGGCGACCCGCTCGCCTACCGCTGGAGCATCAACGGCCGGCCCGTGGCGGGAGAGACCAACTCGTCGTTTTTCTGCGGGAAGGGCCTGTCCACCGGGACCAACACCGTTACGGCCGGGGTCTCCGACGGGGAATCGACGGCCGTCCAGCAGTGGGAGCTCAGCGTCTCGCCGGCGCCGGAGGACGGGGCCACGTCCGACAGCCTGCCGATGATGGCGCTGGCGGGCGCGCTGGTCGTGCTCCTTGTCCTGGGGCTGGCCGCGTTGTTGGTGATGAGGCGCAGGCGCGGCGCGCGGTGAGGGCGAAAGCGTGGCCCGGGGGGTACGCTCCGGAGGGCGAGTGGGAGGGCTGACGGATTTCGTCAATGCCATGAACACCCCATTAATTTATATATTGTATGTAAATACGGATAACAGTCAAGATAACGTGGGGGAATAGAAATGAAAAGAAAAACAGAATTGGCGTTGGGCCTGTTGTTCGTGACAGCAATCATACTGTTGATAGCCTCGCCGGCCTCGGCCACCGGCGGTCGTGACGCCCCTGTCCTCGAGGACCAGACGGGCATCACCGCCCCCGTCGAGCCCGGGACGCAGATAACGTTCAAGGTCAAGTACACCGACCCCGACGACCAGCCGGCCATCCACCATGCGCTCCAGGTCGACGACGCCGGCCAGTATGTCATGGAGCAGCTCGACCCTGCGGACCTGAACTCCTCGGACGGGATGGTCTACTTCTGGAACCTGACCCTGCCCGGCGGGACGCACCGCTACAGCTACCACTTCTCCGACGGGACCAACTGGTCCAATACCACCGACGCCACCATCACGGTCCTCCACGCGCCCTCGGCCGGCGACTGGGTGGTGTCCAGCCCGACGGCCGTCCGGGATGCCGCCATCGAGCTTCAGGGCAACCTTCTCGTCAACAGCGGCGCCTCGCTGGCGCTGGGCAACTGCTCCATCAAGTTCAACTGCGGCTCCGACGGCCAGTACGGGATTTTAGTCAAGACGGGCGGCGCCCTCACCATGACGGACGGCACCGTCATCTCCAAGACCACCGGAGGCAAGGCCTGGTGCTTCGAGGTGGAGCCGGGCGGCACCCTGACCGTCAAGGGCTCCGAGATATGGTACGCCGGCTACGAGAACGTCGCCGACAACAGCGCGATGGCCGTTTACGTTCAGGGCAACACCCTGATCGAGGACTCGCTGATAGTCGCCACCTGCAAGGGGATCATCGCCGAGAACACCAACCTCGTGATGCGCAACACCACGGTCAAGGAGGCCTACCGGCGCAACGTCGAGGCGACCAACGCCACCATCACGATGGAGGACTGCGCCATCTACCACTCGATCGACGCCTGCAACGTCGAGTTCTTCGCCGGGACCAACGCCTACATCACCCGCTGCACCATCCAGAAGAACGGCCACAACGGCATCTGGATGAAGGACGGGGCCAAGGCCACCGTGACCGGGTGCCTGATAACCGAGTCCAACCAGAACGGCATCTGGATGGACAACCGCTGCCAGCTGACCATATCGGACACCATCATCGAGAAGGCGCAGCAGAACGGGATGTGGGTGAACGGCTCCTGCACCGTCACGGCGACCAACCTGACCATACGCAACAACGCCTGGAACGGGACCTGGATATCGGGCGGCAAGATAACGATGACGATGTCCCGCATCGAGACGCACGAGCTCCACGGCTTCGCGGCCTTCGACGGATGCGACGTGACGTTCACCCGGAACCTCGTCAACAACAGCAAGCGCCACAACTACGAGACCACCAACTGCACCACGCTGATGGAGGACTGCACCTTCCTGCCCAGCCGGGACGCCTGCAACGTCGAGTTCTTCGTGTACTCGAAGGCCACGGTGAGGCGGGTCAACATCACCGGCGCCGGCCACAACTGCTTCTGGCTCAGCGACCACGTCGAGGTGACCATCGAGGGCGGGAACTTCGGGGAGAGCCCCAACAACGTCATCTGGGCGAACCTGAGCTCCAAGGTCACCGTGCGCGACTGCGTCCTGAGCAGGGCCCAGAAGAACGGCATCTGGGCCGCCGACTCGACGATAATAGTCGAGAACTGCGTCATCAGGGACAACGGCCTGGGGGGCGGGGCGGACGGCTGGGGAATCAACGTCGAGAACTGCGCCCTGACCGTGACGGGCTGCACATTCAGCAACAACCCCAGGGGCCAGATACTGGTGAAGCACCCTCTCTCGGTCAAGGTCCTGGACGGCAAGGGCAAGCCCCTTGCGGGCGCCACGGTGACCATCAAGGACCAGGGCAAGAACACGACCTTCACCGGGACCACGGACGCCGGCGGCGCCATCCCGCCGATGCTGGTTTCGGGCTACATCACCGACAACTCCGGCAAGAGGACGGACTTCACCTACACCGTGACCGTGAAGAAGGGGGACCTCGAGGGCAGCCAGAAGGTGTCCCTGACCGGCGCCCAGAACATCGAGATAAAGGCCAAGGCGAAGGAGAAGCCGCAGCCGGGCTTCGAGGCCCTGGCCGTGCTCGTGGCCCTGATAGGGGTGGCCGCGCTCGCGGCCGGCCGGCGGCGGGATTGAGGGGAGCTTGAGCATGGCAGGGGCGGGCAAGGGAGCGGCTCTTTTTACGATCCTGCTGTTCGCAACCCTGGCGCTGGCTGCCGCCCCACCGGCCTCGGCCGCGCCCAAGCTGGTGGTCTACGAGGTCCAGGTGAGCGCCGACCCGCCCGTCCAGGGCCCCGAGCTCCCGATGACCATCAGGGCCAACGTGGGCGCCGGAGGCGCCTGCTGCTACGTGGTCTACGGGCAGAGGCTCCAGGCCAGATTGTCCCTTCCGGAGAACTTCACCCTGGTGGACGAGAAGGGCAACGAGGTCGACCAGTCCCTTACGACCCCCGGGTTCGAGAAGGGGACGGTGGCCGCGCAGCCCGGCGGCGGCCTGACCTGGATCGCGGTGAAGTGGTACCTCCTCACCGGCCCCCGGTTCGGCAGCTTCCAGATAAACGTCACGGTCACGGGGACAAACGATGCCGGGGACAATCTCCACGAGATCTCCTCCATCAACGTCACGATTGCCTCGGGCGCGGCCATCTCCTCGCCGGTGCTGCCCCATCGACCCGTGGTCGGCAAGGACACCCCGGTGCTGGTGAACGTGAGCTCGCGAAAGGGCGTAAGATCGGTCGGCCTCCACCTGAGCCCGGACGGCCAAACCTGGACCAGATACGAGATGACGAACGTCCAGGGGGACCTCTATTCGGCGACCCTGCCGGCAGTCGATTCCGAGCGGTCGTTTTGGTACTACATGGAATCCATCGACATGGCAAACGAATCCTTCCGCACCGCAAACTACACGCTGGACTTCAAGGACCCGGCAAAGATCTCCAGCATCTCCGGCGCGGCTGCTGCACTAGTCACCGCCGGCTCGCTCCTGGGCATGGTCCTCATCATCCGCCTGGGCAGCAGGCGCCGGAGCTCGTTTAGGAGCAAGGGCCTCTTCCTCGTGGGCGACGCCCGGATGGAGGCGGCGTTGCGGGAGCGGGAGCAGATGAGGGCCTTCCAGGCCAGGATGGTCGCGATGAGATGGAAGCTCCTGGCGGCGGTCGCGATCGTCACACTGGTCCTGTTCATCATATCCGTCCTGACCGGCCAGCCCTGGTCGGTCGTCCGCCACACGACGAACCCCTCGGAGGCTCTGATCTGGCCGCCAGGATGACCGCCCCCCTCCCGCTGAGGGCGGCCGCCGCGATCTACCTCGTTTCCGGGGCAGCCCTCCTGGCCTGGGGGATGCTCAACCTCGCCGCGCTGGTCGCGAGCCACCCGCTGGGCGTGAAGGGCGAGGTCGTTCCCGGCGCGGCCTACCCGATATTGCGAATCGACGGCTGGCTCTTCTCGTTGCTCTGCGTGCTCTCGTTCACCCTGATGGGGGTCATGGGAATTTCCGCCGGATACGGGTTCGGCAGGCGGCTCTACTGGGCCCGCTCCCTCGCCGTGTCGTTCTCGCTGATGGTCGCGGCGAGCGGGATGATACTGGCCATCTACGCCTACCTGGCGCCCGGCATCATTCTCAGCATCCTCTTCCTCGCGCTCCTCGCGTGGCTCTTCGTCGGAAGACCCTTCGAGGAGGCCTTCCCGGTCTGGGTCAGCCGCTACGGCCGCTCCTCCAGCCAGTTCTCGATGCTGTTTCTGATCAATGCCACGGCCTTCGGCTCCCTGGTGCTCGGGCCGCTCCTGCCGCTGCTCCGGTTCAGGCACATGGCCGGCGGGTACGTCGGCGTCCCGCTGTGCTCCATCGGCTCCATCTCCAGGTCCCTCAGCGGCAACTGGGCGGACCTGCTCCTGGCGCCGGTGTTCTTGATCGCGGTCCTGATGCTCGTGGGCGTGCTCGTAGGCCGGGGCCTCTGCGGCTGGGCCTGCCCGATAGGGTTCCTGCAGGACCTGGGGACGCGGGCCAAGGCCGCCTTCGGTTTAGGCAACCTCGAGCCCTCCCGCAGGGGCCACGAGCGGATGAAGCTCGTCAAGTACGCCATATTGCTCTTCGTGCTGTTACTGGCGGTGAACATAGGCGTGTCGCGGCTTTTGAGCCCCGACGCCCACGCCGACTTCGTATCCGGCATGGCCGGCTTCCCGCTCTTCCGGTCGGGCGCCACTCCCTGCGAGGCCTGCCCGGCGCCCATAACCGGATACTTCCTGCCCGACGACCTCATCCGCAACGGCCTGAGGGGCACGTTCGTGCTCACGCCCGAGGCGGGGTTGAGGATATTCGTGCTCCTCGGGTTCATCGGCGGGGCCCTGGCGATGCCGCGGTTCTTCTGCCGGTACTTCTGCCCGGCGGGCGCCATGGCCTCGCTCTTCAACCGGACGAGCGCGCTGTCCATCGACAAGGACCAGGAGAAGTGCACCGAGTGCAACTACTGCGTGACCGCCTGCCCGATGCGCGTGCACAAGCTCAAGGAGGAGCACGTCGACAGCCGCGTCCACGACATGGAGTGCACCTTCTGCCTGGAGTGCATCGACAGCTGCCCCGAGCGGGCGCTCTCGCTCACCTTCCAGGGCCGGACGATCTACAAGGGCGGGAAGGAGTGGTGGCTGCGCACGCTCAGGCAAGCGGAGGGGCGGGGGGAGAAGGGCAAATCGCCGGCGGCGCCCCCGCCCCCCCCGACCGAGAAGGGCCCACCCGTTCCGGCCGGTGAAGGTCCGGCGGCCGCCCCGCCCGGAATGGGCGGCGCCGCCCTCCTCGCGCTGCTCCTGGTCTCGCTGGCAGCCGTCCCGCTGCTCTGGGCGCCGGCGGCCTCGGGTGCCCAGTACGACGCCCTGAGCTTCCCGAAAAAGGACCCAAGCGGCAACTACTCGCTGGGCTCCCGGGACGTGTGGGCGTTCCACGGCGGGGAGTCCCAGATCAACGGCACGGTCATTCTCAACGAGGAGGCCTCGCTGGTCGTCGACGGCGGGGCGAATGTCACCATCCGGGGGGACCTGTGGCTCGCCGGGCAGTCCTCCCTGAAGGTGACGGACTCGCAGCTCACCGTCCTCATTCCGGAACAGCCGCCGATGCGCATCGAGCAGCTCTACGCCGCGCCCAACGGGTTCGTTCTCGTGGACGAGTACGCCTCGGTCAACCTCACCGGTTCCCGGCTGGTGCTCGACCGCCTGCAGGAGCCCCTCATGAGCGGAATCGTCCAGCCCAGCTGGGCCGCGGACCGCAACGAGAGCTTCATCTATCGAATCAGGTACCAGGACCCGCCCGACCGTGAGCTCTCCTGGATCAACCTCGTCATCGACGGGACGGCGTTCAACATGTCCAAGCTGGACCAAAACGACACCACCGCGCGGGACGGCATCGACTACATCCTGGCCACGACCCTCTCCCCGGGCAACCACACCTACCATTTCGAGGGGCAGGGACCCGACGGACCGCTGAGGCACCCGGCGGCGGGCCAGAGCCCCGGCCCGCACGTCGGTACCGACCAGCCCGTGTTCCTCTACGGCTCGGAGAGCCTGGTGAACTTCGGCCGCTTCGGCGCCGTCAACAGCACCATCGATTCAGAGGGCAGCCTCTACACCCACATGAACTCGGTCATGGAGCTTGCCGGCTGCCGGCTGACCTCCGGCCTGACCATAGAGATAAACCCGACCTGCGTCTTCACCGGCTCCAGCATCCCGAGCATGGTGGTGAAGGAGAGTACGGGCCGGCTCAACGTCTTCCTCTACGACTGCGCGGTCGAGACGGCCGTGATGGAGAGCTTCTCGAACGTCCTGCTCGAGAGGTGCACCGTCACCAACCTGGACCTCCAGTCCAACTCGGTGACGACGGTGATCCAGACCACGGTCCGCTCCTTCAATTCGGCGGCCAACTCCTCGGCCTACCTGGACCGGGCCACGATACAGAGCGGGAGCCTGCCCATACGGATGGCGGGCGACTCCACGGTGTACGCCTACAACGGGACCGCGATGGGCCTCGTCCACATGGACGACCGGGCCAGGCTGTTTTTGACGGCCACCTCCGTGGAGAACCTCTCGGCCTGCGACGAGGCGCGGGTGTGGAGCGAGCACGCCAACATCGGGGGCTACGCGCTGGTCGACAACGCCACGATACTAAACACGCTCAAGGTCCGGGCGACGGTGAACGGCGCCCCGGCCCAGGTGGGCATCCGGGTCTTCTCGCCCGGGGGGGACCTTCTGGTCGCCACGGAGACGCGCGACGACGGCTTCCGCAGCTTCGCCGTCCCGATTCGGATAATCCGGGAGGGCGGGAGCCAGGTCATCGACAGCTGCGCCATCAACGTCTCCTACCGCTCGCTCTCCAAGCTCCAGCAGTTCTCGCTCAAGGAGGGGGGCACCGACCTCAACGTCTCGCTGGAGGACCGCTCCCCGCCGGCCATACGCGACGTCCGGTTCGACTACTATTTTCCGTCGGAGGGCGAGGCGCTGGTGAGCGCCCGGGTGGACGACGAGGCCGGCTCGGGGGTGCAATCCGTCCGCGTCCGCTATTCCGTGGACGGAGGGGCCTGGCGGGAGAGGCCCCTCCAGCTCGTCGGCCCCGGCCGGTACGAGGGCTCCGTCGACGGGCTGCGCTCGGCAAGCGAGGTCCGCTTCGAGGTGGTCGCCGGGGACTGGATGAACAACACCGCCGCCTCGCCGCGCGCCGCCCGGGCCCTGGGCGTCCCGCAGTCCACCCTGCTTGCGGCGCTCGTCGCCGCTGTCGGCGCGGTGGTCCTCGCCGCCGCCCTTCTGTCTATCATCAGGTATTTCAAGGTCCGGCGCTACCTGGAGATGAAGCGCCCGCATGGCAAGACGTGATCACGATGCAGGACGACAGCGGGGAAGCCCCGAATGCAAAAACTGAACCGGTGACCGCCCGGGAGGAGCTCGGCCCCACGGTGCAGGCCGTGGCCGCCCGCATCGCGGAGGAGGTGGACTCCATGGCCGCCGGGAACGGCGGAATCGGGTCCATGGGCTATTTCTACGACCTTGCCAAGGGGCTCTTCACCACCCGGGCGAGGGAGCTCCGGGCAGCCCGGGAGGCCGGCCAGAAGATAGTCGGGGTGTTTTGCAACTTCGTCCCGGAGGAGCTCGTGCTGGCGGCGGGAGCCGTGCCCGTCCGGCTGTGCTCCGGGTGCCAGGAGCCGGTGGCCACCGCCGAGGAGGTCCTGCCGCGCAACTTCTGCCCCGCCATCAAGTCCTCGCTGGGGATGCTCCTTTCGGGCTCGCCGCACTTCGAGCTGGCGGACGTACTGATCACCCCCACCACCTGCGACGGCAAGAAGAAGATGGCCGAGGTGCTCGCCGAGCACAAGCCCACCTGGGTGCTGGAGGTCCCGCACACGACGGTCACCCAGCCCGCCCGGGAGCTTTGGCTCGCGGAGCTTCGCAACCTCAAAAGGAACCTGGAGGAGTTCACCGGCAACCGGATAACGAAGAACGGGCTGCGAGCCGCCATCGAGCTCACCAACCGCCGCCGGGCGCTGATCAGGCGCCTCTACGAGACGCGCAAGCGGCCCGCTGTCCCCATCTGGGGGCGGGACGTCATGCTGGCGACGAACATGTGGTTCCACGACGACCCGGAGCGCTGGGCCCGGCAGATGGAGCTTCTGTGCGACGAGGTCGAGGGGAAAAAGGAGGGCGTCCGGGACGAAAGCGCCCCCAGGATCCTCCTCACCGGCAGCCCGGTCATACTCCCCACCTGGAAGATACCGCGCCTTATAGAGGAGTCCGGCGCGGCGCTGGTCGCCGACGAGGTCTGCACCGGGGCCAAGGTGGTCTGGGACCCCGTCTATGTCATGGACTGGTCGATGGACGAGATGATGCTGGGGCTGGCCGATCGCTACCTGATGAACTCCTGCGCCTGCTTCACCCCCAACCGCGCCCGCATCGAGAGGCTCAGGCAGTTCGTCGACCAGTTCCGGGCGAGCGGCGTGCTCTACCATGTCCTCATGGGCTGCTACATCTACAGCATCGAGGCCAGGCATGTCGAGAAGAGCCTGCTGGAGAGGGGCACTCCGATGCTCACCATCGAGACCGACTACTCGACGGAGGACGTGGAGCAGATCCGGACCCGGGTGGAGGCCTTCGTGGAGATGATACAGGGCCAGAGGGGAGCGTAGGTCAGCCCCTCCCAGGGCGCGCGACCGCCCCCCCGGGGCTCCCCCGCCCCCCGGCAAAACCCAGATAAACCGAGAATGTAATCGCAGTGGCGTGGAGCAGCTGGGCGTGGTCGGCAAGCCCAACGTCGGCAAGTCCACGTTCTTCGCCGCGGCCACGCTGGCCCCGGCCCAGATTGCCAACTACCCTTTCACGACGATAGAGGCCAACCGGGGCGTGGGGTTCGTCAAGGCCAAATGCCCCCATGTGGATTTCAAGGTCCGGTGCACGCCCCGCACCTCGAAATGCGAGGAGGGCATCCGCTTCGTCGCCGTCGAGCTCATCGACGTCGCCGGGCTCGTCCCGGGAGCGCACGAGGGCAAGGGGATGGGCAACAAGTTCCTCGACGACCTGCGCCAGGCCTCGGCGCTCGTGCACGTCGTGGACGCCACGGGCTGCACGGACGCCGAGGGCAACGTATGTCCGGACGGATCGCGGGACCCGCTGGACGATGTCCGGTTCCTCGAAAGCGAGATGGACCAGTGGATCGCCGGCATACTGGGCAAGGGCTGGGAGCGGATGGCCAAGCGCACGGAGTCCGAGGCGCTCAAGCTCGAGACCATCCTGGCCGAGAAGTACGCTGGATTGGGAATCAACGAGACGGACATAAAGCTCGCCCTCAAGGCCGCGCCGGTTCCCGACAGGTTCTCCAAATGGACCCAGGACGACCTCTTGGCGTTCGCCGCCTCCCTCCGGAAGCATTCCAAACCGATGATAATCGCCGCCAACAAGGCCGACCTGGCCCCGCCCGAGAAGATAAGGAGGCTTGGGGAGCTCGAGGGGTACGTCGTCATCCCGACGGCCGCCGAGTACGAGCTGGGATTGCGGCGGGCGGCCAAGGCGGGGCTCATCCACTACATGCCGGGCTCGCGCGAGTTCACGGTAACGGATCAGTCGAAGCTCAATCCGGCCCAGAAAAAGGGTCTCGAGAAGTTCCAGGAGTTCCTCTCGAGGAGCGAGGTGGGGACCGGCGTCCAGAGGTGCGTCGAGGAGGCCTTCTTCAGGCTCCTGGACAAGATAGTCGTCTACCCGGTCGAGGACGAAAGCAAGCTCACCGACAAGGACGGGCGCGTCCTGCCGGACGCCTACCTGATGAAGCGCGGCTCGACTGCCAAGGACCTCGCCTTCAAGGTCCACACCGACCTGGGGAAGCACTTCATCCGGGCCATCAACGCCCGCACCCACCGCGTCGTCGGGGCGGACCACCTCCTCGATGACGGCGACGTGATAAAGATAGTGGCGGGCGCCTGAGCTAGGGCCCCCGCGCACTCTCTTTCTCGAGCTGCTCCCGGCCCGCCAGTATGGCCGCCTGCACCCGCCGGTCGTCCGACCTCCAGACGCGCCTGTCGAACGGCCTCTCCCGGACGAGCTTGAGGAACCGCTCGTTGAACTCCTGGAAGTAGGCGCCGTAGATGTGGTAGGAGTCGCTGATGTCCACGTAGCGGCCGACCGCCACCTTCCGGCCCATCCGCCGGCCTATCTCCTCGGCCAGCCACCTCTGCAGGTCGGTCAGCGCGTACATGTTCATGAACGCCGCCTTGTAGGCGTCGCGCGAGCGCCAGTGGGTGTTCAGGTTCAGCGCGTACTCCGCGTCCGGGTGCCGGGTGCCGGGGGCCGGGGGCCGGGGGCCGGAGACGACGGACCCGGCCCCCCGCTCCCGGCCCCCGGCCCCCGGCACCCGGTCGTTCCCCGGCCCCCGGCACCCGGCACCCGGTCCATCTACCGGCAAGAGCCTGCACCATATCCTCTGCAGGCAGGGCGGGTCGTCCGTGGCCGGGTCGGCCGTGGGCATCCAGGTTATCCCCTGCGCCCGCCTGGAGTGGGGGGACCTCGAGAGCTTGCCGATGATGTACTCCAGCTGGTCCACCGGTTGAAAGGGGCTCCTCACCTTCGAGCTGGATAGGTCGGCCACGGGCGCGTAGGCCGTCAGGCGCTGGTGATAGGTGTAGGTCCACTTGCCCTCCTCGGGGCGGACCCAGTGGTCGTGCACGCCGAAGAGCACCTCCTGGCGGTACTTCTCCAGGTCCTCGACGCCGCCCGGGAACGCCAGGTGTATGCGGGGCTCGGCCATCGGCTCCTCGACGACTATCAACATCGTCGAGTCGCGGCTGGGCGGGTCGCCCTCGCGGTCGTACTCGGTGCGGACGCGCGCGCCCCGCTCCCAGAGCTCCAGCACGCTCCTCTCCCAGGCCTCCGGTACGGTGCGGCCGCGCGCCGAGAGGGCGGGTATGTCCCCGTCCGCGGGCGGCGGCCCGGGGCTGTTGGTGGTTTCTGCCGGGTCCCCCATGGTGCCCTCCCTCAAAGGCCCAGAAGCCTCCTTGCGAGCTCCACCGCGAGCGCGGCGTCCGGCGCGTACCCGTCCGCCCCAGCCCGGTCGGCGAAAGCCTGCGTCACCGGGGCCCCGCCGACCATGACCTTCACGCGGCCGCGCAGCCCGGCGGCCTCGAGCGCCTTGATGGTCTCCGGCATCCGGGCGAGCGTCGTGGTCAAAAGCGAGGACATCGCCAGTACCTGCGCCGAGTGCTCCCTCACCGCCGCCACGGCGCGCTCGGGCAAAACGTCCGTTCCCAGGTCGACCACCCTGAAGCCGCCGCCCTCGAGCATCATCGCCACGAGGTTCTTGCCGATGTCGTGGACGTCCCCCTTGACCGTGCAGATAACAATCGTCCCCCGGCCCTTCTCCTCGCCCGAGCCAAGGAGCGGCTTGACGAGGGCCATCCCGACGTGCATGGCGCGCGCCGACATGAGGACCTCAGGGATGAAGAACTCCCCGTTCTTGAACCGCTCGCCGACGACGCCCATGCCGGCGACGAGGCCGTCGTTGATGATCCTGGAGGGCGCCACCTTCTCCGAGAGCGCCGTTTTCACCAGCTCGGCCACGCGCTCGCCGTCGCCGTCAATGACCGCCTGCGCCATCTCCTCAAGCACGGACGCCATCCGGTCCAGTCCCCCGGCTCAGGCGGCCCTGCGCCGCCGGCGGATGATAAGGACCGCCACCACGGACACCGCCGCGACGGCGGCCACCGCGCCGCCGATCAGCAGCATGTCGTTGCCGCCTCCGCCACCTCCCGCCTTGACCTCCAGCGGGACCGTCAGCGCGTTGTTCTCGTCGCTGGACTCGTTCACCTTGTTGTCCGGGTCGGCGGCGGCCTTGATCTGGTGGGTCCCCTTGACGGCCCTCCAGGTGGCGACCACCTGGGTCGAGTTGCCGGCGGAAAGGGGGTCGGCCTTCACATTGGCGAACCGCGCGCTGCCGTCGTAGAACGCCACGGTGGTGCCGGCCGAGGCGGCGGTGCCGTTGTTCTTCAGCGTGGCGGTGACCTTGACGCTGTCCCCCTCCCGGGGAGCGGTGTTGGAGAATGTGATCACCGTGATTATCAGGTCGGGCAGGACCACCCGGAGGGTGGCGGTGTCGTTGCCGTTGAGCCCGCCGGAACTGGCGGCGGCCTCCACCCGGTAGTCCCCGGCGGCCCGGGGGGCGGTGAGGCAGGCGGAGAAGGCGCCGGCAGGATCGGTGGTGGTCTGCACCGGCGTCCCGACGGTGACGCCGCTCCGGTCGCGCACCGTGACGGTGACGGTCGCGGCGGGCTGGGGCTGGGTGGCGAGCCTCACCGTGCCGTTGGCCCGGTAGGGCTGCTCGGGCTCGCAGGTGGCCGGGTCCAGGGCGACCTCCACCACGAGCGGCCCGGAGGGGGTCCCCACCGTTATCGCCCGGGAGGCGCCGTTGTTGGCCAGGTTGGTGTCGGCGGTGCAGTTTATCCTCACGTGGATGGTGTAGGTCCTCGGAAGGCGGCCGAACCAGCTCGTCGATGCCACGCCGGTGCCGTTGACCGGGATGTTCGGGATGGTCTTCTGGTTGAACGGTATCGCCTCCACGTCCTCGTAGAACTGGACGGACACGGCCGTGGCGTCCATGCCGCCGATGTTGTGGACCGTCACGTTGATCGTTATCGTCTCGAGCGCGCTGGGGAAGTCGTTGGAGAACTGGATGTCGGACGCGGCTATCGAGACGTCGGGCGCCAGGCGGTCCGCCGCGATGCCGGGCGCCACCAGGCACAGGATGATCAATAGGGCCGCGACTGCCATTTTGCTGCCTGCGGACATGTGTATCACCGGAACTCTCGGATGCCCTCGGAGAATTATAATACTTTTGCACCGGTTCTGTGCGGGCGAGGCCCTACTTGTGCGCGAAGTAACCGACAAGCCTCTCGAGCGCGGCCTCCCACCGGTCCAGGCGGACGTAGCCGAACCGCTCGAACTGCACGAGCCGGCCGGCGGCCTCGCGCGCCCCCTTCTCCGCCACCCCGCGCGCCCATTCGCCGCTCTCGAGCTGGACCTCGGCCGGGACGCCGTCGAGCGCCGCCCAGTGGATTATCTTCGCGCCCTCCTTGAGAATGCCCAGGTCGTTGCCGATGTGCCTGGCCTCGAATGGCGCCGAGAGCTCGATGTTGCAAAGGTCCTTGAGGCGGAGCCTGGCCCCGGGCGAAAGCCCCGCCAGGTCCTCCTTGCAGACCAGCACCGGCTGGCCCTGGAGCGCCTTCGGCAGCTCCTGGCCGGAGCCGAAGAGCCTCTCGAGCGCCTGGCGCGGCACCGTATCGCCTACGACTGTCTTCCTGACGCCCCGCTCCGGGTGGGCCGGGTGCACCGGCGCCCGGCCCTCCAGCGGGGGCGCGCCCAGTATCCAGAGCGGGGTCGGGTCCCACACGAAGAATAGCCGGTCGGCCCCGTCGTCGACAAGGTCCCGGTTGTGGGCGTAGAGGTTCTGCCAGGAGAACCGGATGTCCACCTCCTTGGTGCCGACCTCCACCCAGTACCTCCTTATCGCCTCAGGGCGGATGCCCCGCTTGGCGAGGGCGCGCACCGTTCCCAGACGCACGTCGTCCCAGCCGCTGTACTCGCCCGAGCTCACGCCGCGCTCAATCTCGGACTTGCTGAGCACCGCGTCCTCAATCGAGATGCGGCCGTAGTGGATGTACTCGGGCACGGGCCACTTCAGGTAGTCGAACAGGTACGCCTGGCGCCAGGTGTTCTTCTGGTGGTCCTTGCCCCGCAGGACATGCGTGAGCCCCAGCTCGTGGTCGTCCACAGCGACGCTGAAGTTCATGAGGGGGTAGACGCGGTACTTCGTCCCGGTCCGGGGATGCGGCGTGTCCACGACCCGCATCGCCACGAAGTCGCGTATCGCCGGGTCCGGGTGGGAAAGGTCCGTCTTCACCACCATCGAGGCCTTCTCGGCGGGGAACGCATGGTCGAGCATCATGTCCCAGAGCTCCAGGTTCTTCCCCGGCGGGGCGTCGCGGTGGGGGCACGGGCGGGACTCCTGCTTGAGAAGGCGCCAGTCCTCGGGCGCGCACAGGCACACGTAGGCCGCGCCCATCCCCAGCAGCCTGCGGGCCGCGTCGTAGTACCGGGGGAACCGGTCGGTCTGGATAACTGTGGAGGTGCAGCGCACGCCGAGCCAGTCCAGGTCCTCCCGGATCATGTCGTAGGATTCGGGGAGCACCCGGTCGGGGTCGGTGTCCTCGATGCGGAGCACCAGGTCCCCGCCGTACGCCCGGGCGTACTCGTCGTTGAGGATGGCGGCGCGCGTGTGGCCCAGGTGGAGCGGCCCAGAGGGGCCCGGGGCGAAGCGCATGACCACCCTGCCCCTCACGTTGACGAGGGGCGGAAGGGTGCGCTCTTTCTCCTTCCTCTCCTCCTTCACGAGCGTCTCGGGGAACTCGGCGGCCAGGGCCTCCCTCTGCTTCTCCGGGGGGAGGCCGTTGACCTCCTCCACGACCGCCTTCACGAGCGGCAGGAGCTCCCGAGCCCGCGGCCTGAGCTCGCTGCGGTCCGCAAGCAGCCTGCTGAGCACGGCCTTGTCCGAGGCCTTGCCGGAGTAGTTGGCCGCGTTGACCAGCGCGAACTTGCGCGCCAGCGCCCTGACCTGGGCGGGTTCCATGCCTTTCCGGCCAAGGGAGCTTGTTGCGCGTATTTATGGGTTGTTGCGGGCCGGCGTCCCGGGGCCATCCACCGGCCGCTCGCCCGTGCCGGGTGCCGCCCGCCCTGCCGCCCCCCGGTCGGGCCGGGCGGCGCTGGCGCCCGCCGCCGGAATGGAAAGGGGGCCCCGGCCCCTCACTTGAACGACGACTCGCCGATGACCTTCGTGGTCTGGAAGCCGCCCTCCCCGAACAGGAGTGTGAAGTAGTTGGCGCTGTGGTTGCAGGAGCGCATCTTCACGGCCCGGATGCGCCGCTGGATGTTCACGTCGTCCACCTTCTCCATCTTGAGGTGGATGATGCCGTCGGACAGGAAGTCCTCGTCGTGCTTGGCGTAGGAGGTCGCGGCGGCGCCCATCTCGGAGATGAGGATGGTGGTGATGCCAAGCTCCCGGAGCCACTCGAAGAACTGGAAGAGCTCGGTGCGGGGCTCCTTGAACTGCGCCAGGAGCTCGAGCACCGGCAGCGAGTCGAGCACGAGCAGGGAGTAGTCCGTGCTGTTTTTCAGGTTCTCGGCGTACATCTTGAAGACGTGCATCCAGGTCTGGTCGCCGAGCATCTTGAGGTTCTTGCGGATGAGGCCCAGGTCGAGCAGGTGGACGTTGTCCTCCACCGCCGACATGTCCATGCCCAGCCCCTCCATGTGGTCCAGAATCGAGCTGCGGCTCTGCTCCAGGGAGATGTAGAGGCCCTTGACCCCGTCGTTCTTGGCGTTGTTGTAAAGGATGCTGAACGCCACGGAGGACTTCATGGTGCCCGGCTCCCCGACCAAGAGCACCACGCTGCACTCCGGAATGCCACCGTCAAGCTGCTCGTCGAAACCCCTGATATAGGTCTTAATCTTGTTGCGGGCACTCATCCTGTCACCCTCGTAGGGTCCTGATACAGTTCCACCCATATATAAATTATCGTATCCGCCTATATGTCGAAGAGCACCTTCACCATCGGCGGGCTCTCCCGGACCTCGAGCATGTGGTGCGTGACCGCCTTGATCTCCGTCTTGTAGACGTGCTTCTCCGGGTCGGCCGGCTCCCCGATGGCCCAGCCGGTGAGCCCCATCCCCCGGGGCAGGGGCCTCATCTCCACCCTGAACCCGCCGAAGAGCATGCCGTTGACCTGGGAGAGGATGAGCAGCTGGGAGAGCCACTCGTGGAGGAGCGACCTCAGGTCGTCGCCCTCGATGATGACCTCGAAGTCCTGCAGGAGGCCCACCTTGGAGGGGTCCGTGATGATGTTGAACATCCCCAGCGCGGCGTTCTCGAACGCCTCGGTCATGGTCTCCCCGAACGCCCGGATGCCCACATCGGCGGTGTGCTCCACCACCTCGTAGCGCCGGTTGGCCGGGGGGCGGCTCCGCCGCGACCGTGGGAGGCCGGAGTACTCCTGGTGCTTCTCCAGAAGCTCCATTATGTGCCTTCCCTCCTCGGTCTCCGTACCGTAGCTGGGCCGCTCCAGGTCGGCGGGCGGCGCCCCGTCCCCGGGAGGCAGGCCGGCCTCGTCGTCCTCCGGTACCCCGCCGGGCCCCGCCTCCGGCCCATCGGGCCCGGAGAACCGCGCCGGCGCCGCGGCCGGCCTTCCGGCCGGCCGGACCGCTTTTCTCCCCTGCGCCCTCCCTTTCCTCGTGTGCTCCACCGTTCCGCTGATTCGAATTCTCTCCAGACTTTAAATCTTTGGCCCCGTGCAAATCTTGAAATATCGACTTGCGTTATAGATATGGAAAGTGATTGTCCAATGGCGCAGGAGGGTGACGGCGGCCCGGACAAGAAGGGGTTCTTCGCCAGGCGCAGGGAGAAGAAGCAGGCCAAGAAGGCCGCCCGGCTGGCCCCTCCGCCGAGGGCGGCGGCCCAGCCGAAGGGGGCGGCCCTCCCGGCGCGCCCCGGGACGGCCCCCCCGAGGCCAGCCCCGCCGCCCCGCGCCCCCGAAGTCCGCGTCAGCCTCGAGAGCCTGCCCGAGGTGGAGAAGCGCATCGACCGGATGTCCGCGGTCGAGCGCCGCCAGAGGCTCATCGAGCGCTACGAGTCGAAATACGGCGAGAGGCTCGACCTGCCCAAGGTCTTCGTCCCCGTGGAGGAGGAGACGCGATCGGAGGCCGCCGGCGGGGCGACCGCCGGTGGCGCCGGGAAAATCGACGAGGGGAAGCTCGCCGCCGTGACCGGGATGGCGTCGCCGAAGCCCGCCGCCCCCGCCATGAAACCCCCGGCGCCCGCGAAACCCGGCCTCTTCGGTCCGGGGCCCGCCCCGCCCGCGGCCGCCAGGCCCGGCCCGCAGGCGCCTCCGAGGCCGGCGGCCGCCGCCCCGCCGAGGCCGGCGGCGCCCGTCGAGGCGAAGCCGCCCGCGCCGGCGCCCAAGCTCCCCGAGGGCATGACGATGGGCAAGTACCTCTTCCCTCAACTTTGGCCATTCTGGGGCATGCCCCTCTACAAGTTCGCCCGGTTCCGCTGGCCAGACAAGAGGAACATCCTGATCGGCGCCGCCGTCGCCGACATCCCCCTGCTCGTCATCCTGTTCATACCCCGGCTCCTGGGCATCTTCTGGGCGGGACTTGCGATCACGCTCTTCAAGCGGATGAAGCAGAAGAAGGCCGCCGCGGCCGAGGCCGCCGCCCAGGAAGCGCCCGCCGCCAACTAGATCCTCTTGCCGCGCCTTCTGACCAGCCCGGTGCTTATCTTGGTCAGCGTCCTCGCCACCTCCATCAGGCCGGCCGAGCGGCCCCAGGTCCTCACCCGCTTGCCCCGTATCTGCTCCAGGAGCCCGTCGACGCCGCCGGGGTCGCTTTCGGGGACGACGTAGCACCGGCCGACCTCGGAGGTCCGGTGACCGTCGCTGCCGGCGGAGAGCCCCAGCCGGAGCTCCAGGGCCAGCCGGCAAGCCCGGAGGTTCTTCCTCGACGGCGAGCGCCCGTTGAGCACCTCGACGGCCCCGAACCGCGCGGAGCGTATGCAGTCCTCCCCTATTCCCGTGAAGCGGCGGTAGGGGTGGGACGCCACCGGAAGGCCGCCGAGGGCCCTTATCCTCTCGACGGTCTCGGGCACCTCGAGGCCAGACGCCACGGGCGCGTCGATGCCCAGGCCGATGATGTGGCCGCCCTTGGTCGAGACCTCGATGCCGGGAACCACCAGGAAGCCCGGGAAGCCGGCGGCGGCCTCCCGCGCCTCCCGTATCCCGCGGGTCGAGTTGTGGTCCGTGAGCGCCACGCCGCCCAGTCCCTTCGCCACCGCGGTCCTGACCAGGTCGGTGGGGGTCATCTCCCCGTCCGGAGAGTGGGTGGTGTGCAGGTGGAGGTCGAACCCCCGCTCACCGGACGCGCGCGCCATTCGCTATCTCCCGCTCCCGCGTGAGGGGAACGCCCGAACCGGTCACGAGCGCCGCCGGCGCCTCGGCCATCAGGACGGCGATGTACCGCCCCGGCGCGAATCCCGGCCCCGCCCTCACCGTGAACCTTTGGCCCGGGACCTCCACGGAGGCCGTCTCCCCCTCCACCGACGACACGAGCGCGCCGCGCATCTCGACCCGCCCGAAGTCCTTGAAGCCTATCCTCCCCGCCGGCGTTCCCGGGGGCCTTCCGAGCGCCAGCACCCGCTCGCCCGGCCTCGCCTCCCCGTCCGGGACGACGAGCGCTATCCTGCTCCCGCCCTCCTCGTCGAATGCGAACATCATCCCGGCGGACTCGGCGCCCCGGAGCACCGCCGGCTCCAGGTTGACGATCGTGGCGACGAGCTTGCCGGTCATCTCCCCGGCCCCGTAGTGCGCCTTCATCCCGGCGACCATCTGGCGCTGCTCGGTGCCCAGGTCGACCCTCGTGATGTAGAGCTTGTCGGCGTTGGGGTGGGGCTTGACCTCGAGGATCCGGCCGATGCGGATGTCGCACCGGTCGAACCAGGCCCCCGATTCCTTGGGGTCGGGGACCTGCGCCGCCTGCGCGGTCGGTTTATGCGGCGCAGGCTTCTGCGGCCGGCCCGCGGGTTGCGATGGCTGCGGTTGCTTCTGCGGCCGGCCCGCGGGTCGGTCGGTCGCAGGCGGCTCTTGCGATGGGGGCGCGGTCTTGGCAGGCCCGGTGGCGGGCTTCGCCGGTGAGGGTTGCATAGAGGGAGCGGGCGGTGGCCCGGAGGGCGGGGCCGGTGGAGCGGCCTTCCCCGGCGCGCCTTCCGAGGGCGGGACGCCCAGGACCTCGTCGAGTTCCAGCTTCCGGAACAGGGGCGCCGGCTGGGGGAGCTTCCTCCCGACCGGCAGGGGTTGCCGGCCGTCATCCCAATTCGCCCTCTCGATGTCCTCCGGCTCGCCCAGCATCCTCCAGAGCCTGCGGCCGGTGAAGGGCAGGAACGGGTAGGCGAGCATGCACAGCGCCTTCGTGAGGTGCAGGCAGACGTGCATCGCCCCCCCGCAGCTGGTCTTGTCCTCCCGTATGAGCTTCCAGGGGGCCTTGGTGTCGATGAGGCGGTTGCCGAACGCCGCGAGCGCCATGACCTCCTTCATCGCCGGCTTGAAGTCGCAGCGCTCCAGGTGGCGCCCGACGACGTCGTAGGCCGAGTGGATCATCCGGTCCACCTCGTGGTCGAGCTCGTCGGGCTCCGCCCGCCCGGGCACCATGCCGAAGTGCCTCTGGGTGAAGATGAGCACCCGGTTCACGAAGTTGCCCAGCGTCCCCACGAGCTCGTCGTTGTTCTTCCGGACGAACTCCTCCCAGGTGAAGTCGGTGTCCCGATTGTCGGGCATGTTGATGGTCAGGTAGTAGCGCATGGGGTCGGGGTCGAAGCGGTCCAGGTAGGGCGAAAGCTCGATGCCGATGCCCCGGCTCTTCGAGAACTTCTCGCCGCCGAACGAGAGGAACTCGTTGGCGGGGACGTCGTGGGGCAGGTTCAGGCCGCCGTAGCCCAGCAGTATCGAGGGCCAGATGATGGTGTGGAAGGGCACGTTGTCCTTGCCCAGGAAGTAGTAGTGCCGCACCGCCGGGTCCTGCCAGAGGTCCCTCCAGGCGTCGGGCCGGCCCGCCCGGCGGGCCCACTCCTTCGATGTCGACAGGTAGCCGATCACGGCCTCGAACCAGACGTAGATGCGCTTCGTGTCGTAGCCGGGGAGCGGTATCTCCACGCCCCACTGCAGGTCGCGGGTGATGGCCCGGTCGCGCAGGCCCTCGCGCATCCAGTTGCGGGTGAAGTTGAGAACGTTGGGGCGCCAGAAGTCCTTGTCCTTGAGGTACTCCTCCAGCCGCGGCTGGAGGGCTCCCAGGCGCAGGAAGAAGTGCTCCGTGGACCGGGGCGCCGGCGCCGCCCCGCAGATCTTGCAGGCCGGGTCGCCAAGCTCCGTCGGGTCCAGCGTCTTGCCGCAGGAGTCGCACTGGTCCCCGCGGGCGCCCGGCTCCCGGCAGTGAGGGCAGGTCCCCTCGACGTACCGGTCGGGGAGGAAGCGGCCGCATCTGGGGCAGAAGAGGGCCACCACCTCCTTCCTGTAGATGAGGTCCTTCTCCAGGAGCTTCAGGAAGATGTCCCAGACGACCTCCTTGTGCCTCCGGTCGGAGGTGCGGAAGAAGAGGTCGAACGAGACGCCGAAGCGCGCCAGGTCCCGGACGTGCTCGTCGTGGTAGGCCTGCGCCACCTGGGCCGGGGATATGCCCCGCCTCTCGGCCGTGACGGTTATGGGCGTCCCGTGCTCGTCCGAGCCGGAGACCATGAGCACCTCCCGGCCGCGCATCCGGTGGTAGCGGGCGAAGATGTCCGGCGGCAGGAGCGAGCCGGCGACGTGCCCCAGGTGGAGCGAGCCGTTGGCGTACGGCCAGGCGACGCCGATGAAGACCCGTTCGGCCATGTCCCCGGTGGCGAAACGATGCGTGCGTAAATAGCTTTATCCCCCCGGTAGCCGGGGCGCAAATAGCTTTATCCCCTGCAAGACCGCTCCCGGCCCCGATGGAGAGGACCGACGCCGCCTACGACACCGACTGGGAGTACTACGACGACTTCTACGCCGATGTCGACGACCTGGATTTCTACACGGCCCTGGCGAGGAGGGCCGGCGGCCCCGTCCTCGAGCTCATGTGCGGCACCGGGCGCGTGCTGGTCCCGCTCGCGCGATCCGGTCTCGAGGTCACGGGCATCGACTCCAACCACCTGATGCTCGAAAAGGCGCACCGGAAGCTCTCGCGCGAGCCGGCCGATGTCCAAAAGCGCGCCACCCTCTTGAATGCGGACGCGCGCCAATTCGAACTGGGCCGGCGGTTCAACCTCGTCATACTGGCATTCTCGTCGGTCAACCACCTGCTCACCCCCGATGACCAGGACCGCTCGATGGCCTGCATAAGGCGGCATCTCTCCGACGACGGCCTGCTGGCCGTGGCCTCGTTCATCCCGCACCCGGCGAAGCTCCACTCCGGGAAGCTCGACCGGGAGGTGGAGCTTTCGAACGGCGACCTGCTCATTCGCCACTCCACGCTCTCGTCGGATGCGGCCGGGACGCTCATGCATGTCGGGTACAGGTGGCAGGTCGAGCGCGCCGGGCGCATGGTCAGGGAATGGAACAGCGAGCTCGATCTCAGGCTCCTCAAGCCCAACCAGCTCAAGGCCCTGCTCGAGGGCGCCGGCCTGCAGCTCGTGGAGCGCTGGGGCGGCTACCGCGACGAGCCCCTGGACCCGAAGGGCGACGTGGTCGTTTTCGTCGCAACGCCGCGCATCGTCTGGAAGGAGAACGCGAAGCTGTTGGCGCGATAGGAATCCGGGTGCCGGGTGCCGGGAGCCGGGGAACGACCGGGTGCCGGGAGCCGGGGAAAGACGCGTCCGTCCCGGTTCCCGGCCCCCGGCACCCGGAAGTCAAGGGCAGATCCCATGCCCCGCGATCCT